>Ga0209714_1000972_pt1 | contig 15981 bp, 20 predicted proteins | sample COGITO_mtgs_1104_5_FD_185517 | JGI IMG/M metagenome (GOLD analysis project Ga0209714, IMG submission 185517) | Pelagic marine microbial communities from North Sea - COGITO_mtgs_110414 (SPAdes) (version 2) | ecosystem: Environmental > Aquatic > Marine > Epipelagic ...
CACAATCGAAAACAGGAAAAGCAGACAGAAAACCATACGTATATACAAGATTTTGTCTCGTCCTTACATACGTAGAACTGTAGAAAACGCTCCATGGATAGCCACAAATGCAAAATCTGCCTTGAGAAAGTGCCAATTTACCGCTGTCCTCTTTGTGGCATCGAAACCTGCTCGCTCCCCTGCGTGCAGAAACACAAAGAAACCACTGGATGCAGCGGGCAGCGCGATCGATCTGGTGGCAACGTGCGCCGGGGTGAATGGGGTGATTCGGAGTTAAAGAATGATTTATTTTTTCTTGAGGGCGTGAGTGAGGGTGTGAGGCGTTTGGGGAAGAAGAGGAATCTATCGACTACTACCACTCTTTCGCCCTGTAATGTCAAGGAGGTTGCGAACGGCGATTCGAAACGTAGCCCGAAGCGCAAGGCGACTCCATCTGGAATCCTCGACGTGACTGGTAGAGGGGATGTTCAATCATTGTGTGATACCTATGTGAATTTCTCTGCCAAAAGTGTGGTGCCACTGCCGGAAGATGTCCGCTCACATAGAAAGAAAAAAAGGAAAGGTGGGAACAGTAACAGTAGCACTAGCAGCGCTAACCCCGAAGCGATGCAATCGTTGAAAACGAGCGTGTCGACCGATATTAATAAAGTGCGAGCACAGTTGCAGTCACGGGTCGGGAGTGAGATAACAAATTTGCTCGTGATGCCCAAGGGAATGGAGCGCAGCAGCGTCAATAAGACATTAGTTGCTTTTTTTAACGTTGGAGTGCCGAAAAGGGGGGGAATCACGCAAAAGCCGCACACGGAGATTTTCCAGAAGGACACGACACCTGGGAAGGGCAATGCTCTGCAGTGCTGTGTGGCCTCTGTTTTCTGCAGAACCGAAGAGCAAATGTCTGCGAATGATCCGCCAAATTTCGTCGAGGATGATCGAGGTTATTTAGAAGCCATAAAATCTTACGTGCAGGGGCTGAATATGTGCGTACATAAGGTTCCATTGGTCAGCAGTGGGAGAATGAAATATTCTACTGTTGATGCCAGAGTGTTGGACGGTAGACTGTGCATCCTACGGGGTGGAAGCCCGAGAGGCGATTTCGGCCACGTCGTCGTAGCTCGCGCGAATCGGGTGAATGAAGGCGCCACTGGAGAGATAACCTTCTCCGTTATCCATGATCCTTTCCCCTCAGGAGGGGGCTTAGATTCGAAAGTTGATTTCGGTTGGTTAATGTGGTTTTCTAGCACTGACGAAGATATATCTCCTAGAGAGCCGGAAATTTACTGGAGTGTAGAGGCTTGTGTATTTAACGGCGAAGACGAAGGCGGCGGGGGGGAGAGAAAACAAAATAAATACCTCTTCCACGATGTCTGTGAAAATACCGCAGTATCTGAAGTATACAAAACATACGTAATGAGTCAACGTCGCGAAGGTGATTCCAATCAGAGCAGCGAGATAGGCACTGGAAAAGATGAGTTTATCGCTTCCGGTGTTCGTTGTCTCATTGAAATTCTGCCAAACCCGTCCAACTCCCGCAAATTCCGGGAGATTGGGATGGACGAGTCGTCGCCCTCGATAATTGAGGTTCTCAAGGGAATGACAGTGCTTGAGTTTCCGTGTTTCTATTTTTTTGAGAAAGGGAGCGATGCGGCGATGGCTAATTTCAGCCTTATGGTCGACGCATCGCCGGTTGCTTGCTAAGTAAGAAGACAATGAGATAGAGTGAAGTAGTAGCAGATTTCCGTTTTTGTGTTTTGTGGCCAAAACCTACTTCCTTCCTTATTCTTTCATCTCCTTACGTCCTTGTTACGCATATTTGTTACACCCTCGTTGCATCGCATCCTAGTTCACAGAAAGCCCTTAACCTCAACCATTCCTTTCTCACGCAATTTTAAACTCCGCCACATCCGGTCAACCTCTTCTTCTCCACCAAGCACCCCCACTTCGATTTTGCTCTCCCCCCCATCCTCCCCCTCGTCAGTTAGCTTAATCTCAAATTCGTCCACGCGGTCTCCACTGCTCCAATAGTAAACCCCGGCATACGGGGAGAGAAAGCAGAGGTAGAACCAGTTGAAATTAGCGAGAAAACTGTCGCTACTTTCGCCCCTGATTGTGTCTCCATTGAATTGAATCTGCAAAACGAGTGCCAAGCTTGCGAAGCAGATTGCAGTCACGAATGTCAAGAAAAAAGCCTGTGACTTGCTCTTCTTTACGATACCCTCAAATTTTATCTTGGAACCAGGTGTTCCGACGACCTTGTAGTTGTTGGTCTGCAGAAAAGAAAAAATGAGAGAAGAGGAGAAAAGATGTAAGTGTCTCGTTGTCGGCGTCTCGTTGTCGGTGTCAGAGGTTGTGACAATACATACGACCAGCGATCATCCTTGCGAAATGTATCTCACCTGCATATAGCTCATGATATTCGCTGCAGCCATCTGCAGTGTCAGTGGCCCGCTGTCAGCTACAGTTTTCACAGGAACCTCTGCACCCTCAGCACCCTCCATCGCCGAAAAACTATCCCCGGTAGTCTCAAACTGTTTGCGCACCATTTTCACTTTGGTACTACGTTTAATCGTCGACCACAGTCCGGGGAAACTCAGCGCGTACAGTCCTAGCGTTGCAAAGTAAGATTTTTTGCTGTAAGTCGTAATGACAGTGTCACTGAAAGTAGGTCCCTGAGATGTGGCTGCTGCATCGGTCGCGATGCCGACGGCGTCATTTACTTCGTTGAGGGTAGAGAGCACAGTCGCCGTGGCGTCGGGGAGAATATCGGAGAGGAGAAAGGGTGAAGGAGGAAATAAGTTCATCGCTGACGTCCGCTGATGTGTTCGTAATGAAGGGACAAAAACATTCGTCAGTTTACTGGTAGAGCTGAAAGCAGCCGTCTTTGTAACAATGTAAGCGAACAAGATGGCCACAGCGCGCATCATTGAGCTTGGCATGGCAGGGAGGACCAAAAGTGTGGCGTGATAAAAACAGGTTGGGCGTGGCCAAACTGAGGATGCGGTTCACTTCGGGTGATTTTTTCCTACTTGGTAACTCCGTAGTTATATATTGCACTGCACGAGTGAATCTCTCTCTATCGCTTTTGGAACAGATAAGGAGGAACAATGCAAAAGAGCAGGGACACACGGAGAGAAAAGAAAAAGAACCCAACCAACAGTTTGGATAAACACTTGCTTGCACTATCGGCCATCATCATTTTCATTCAGGGTCGTCGTCAGCTCGCTTTCCTTGCGATAATTATTATTCTGAGCTACAAGATCGTGAGTCTTCTTTCAATCCAAAATTCTGGCCTCTCACAATGCCCATAATGCGCGGCGGCGGGTACGAGGAGCAAGATGCTCCGCAGGTGGAAGAGACATTACCCGGCCGGTCAATTTACAACGCGAACCCGGTACAAAATAATTCAATTGATGAGAGACATGAGATGGACAATGCAATGGACAATGACGACGACAACAACAATAGCGAAGACAAGGAAAATTCGCACCCAAATTCATTCAGAAATGCATCGAGCCAATCCCGAACGCGTCAGCCCCTTCGCCCCCAAGCACAACCAGCCTACATATCTGCCTTCTCTTCTTACGTGGCTTCCTTGTTGCACACTCACAATATGGCGCTCCATCCAATTGAGCCTGACGGGAACTGTTTGTTTCGGGCTGTTTCGCATCAAATCTACGGTACTCAAAGCTATCACGCCGAAGTACGGCGCTTTGTTGTTCAGTACTTGAGGATTGAGGAAGAATATGTGAGTGAATTATTATGCTGCGAGAAGTGAGAACGTGCAAAGTTGGAGAGCCTATTTCATGTCTGACTGCAAAGTCACTGGCCTCACACCCCTCACACGCACGCAACCTCGACCTTTCTTAGTTTAAAAACTTTATTCCTTCTTCCTACAGACTTTACCTGGAAACGATTGCTCGAGATGGTGTCTGGGGCGATGATGTGGAAGTCGAAGTGTTGTCCGAAATGTACGGTGTCCGGATTGAGGTTTTTGGATTCGCGAGATTAGCGGGAGGTGGGATTGGGGCGAGAAGGCTCCGGACATTTCATGAGAATGACGGGGGAGGGGGAGATAGCGGGGGCCGAGTAATGCGGCTATCATATGGTGGAGGGGGCCATTATGACAGCTTGATTGAGTCTTCCTCTTCTTCCTCTTCTTCGTCAAGATGTCGCCTGCCGAGGAACACGACGGTGGGAACTATCGAACAACGTGCTCTGCGCGCCGCTTCTGATCGCCGTGACAGCGACTTCAAGAGTCATGAAGGGAACACACAACGGGAGGATGAGTTATTGCGGCGAGCTGTGGAGGAGAGCCGCCGTGAATTTGAAGAGGAAGAGGGCCGGAGCAACAACGATATCGATGCTTTCGAAAACGGCGACTCTGGATACGTGCGAAAGCGCACTAGTGATCTCGACATGGCTATTTCAGAGAGCCTCGCTGAGTTTGAACAGATGCAGCTTGCTGCAGCTGAGAATTCTGATCTGCAAACCGTCCTCGCTACCTCCGTGACGCAACAACAAACTTCGGCCTCTAGTGAGATTGAGACTACGATGATTGACAACGCGAAAATGCTTGGGGATGAGGAGGAAGACATCCGAATGGCGATGGAGTTGAGCGCGAAGGAGGTCGGCTCCTCCGTTACTCCCGTGGATGATGTGGCCAGAGCGATTGAGTTGAGCATGGCCCAGACTCTTTCGGATGAAAACACGGCATCCTTGGGAGTGGGAATGGGTTTTGGAATGGGAATGGGAATGGGAATGAAGACGGGGATGGGGGCAGATTTTTATCTTGACGAAGATGAGGAGATGCGAAAAGCCATGGAAATAAGTAAAAATGAAAGCAGCGGAATCAGTGGCGATGACTACTGTCAAGGTGATATAGGTATCTTCAGCGGGGAGGATAGAGAAGAGGATGATCCTCTTCTATTGATCGCGTTGAGCGAGAGTAAGAAGACGGGGTAGAAAGAAAGAAGTTAATGCAGCAGCATGGCTTTACAATTATATAAATATTTGCATTTTGCATGATTTGGATGTATGTTTTGCTGCAATGCTTCACTCTGCTGCTGTCTGTGGAAGCTGAAGTGGACGCTACTATAATGCTTCTTGCTGCCGCTCTTTTATGTACTAAAACTCAAAAACAGTGACTCTCCTCATGGGCTTGATCTGATCTCAGGCTTGGCACTCCTCATTTTCGTCTTCCTCGTCATAACAATAATCAAAATCAGAGATTGTGTGCCCTTCTTCCTCACCTTCCAAAGCTTCTTCGACGAGTCCTGGGTTGCTACCTTTGAAGTTACTTACAAACTTGGACAATTTTCTTATCCTTGTCCACTTGTCCCTGGTGGCCAATTTTGTGTTGGTACGATGAGAAGACAAGAATTTTGAGAGTGAGCTCTCTGATGCGCGCAAGGACGTCGCAGAGTTTGTAGCAGCCTCGTAGATTGATTTCAATAGGTCATTGTGCGCTGCATTTTTTTCTTGTGTGCATTGTTAGTTTATTCGTCTAGGGATAATCCCTATTCTTTCTCACGAATTTTTGCTATCGCTGCTCGCATGAGCTGTAATCTTGACAAAGTTATTAACTATCGCGTACTATTTGAACAGAAAAATAATGCATAGGAGCTGATTCTACTGAGAACCGCTACGCACTTATTTTGTGGGAACTGACTTTGGTGGTGAATTAATTCCAGAGAAATGCCACCAATCTCATATGGAGTGTGACCGACCTTGAATGAGCTGCATGATTTCATCTTCGTTGAAATTCGTCGTTGGTGTATCTGTATTCGTCATTGTATTCGCCATTTTTATGCGTAAATGGACTGTGAGGACCGCGTTTGTTTCTCTTGAGCCAGCCAGCCCACGAAATGGCGAAATCGGACTTTATACAAATTCCGTGGTTTATTGACTAAAATGATTGTTCGGGGACCGCTCGCTGTCCTTTCGAGCATTCTTCCGACTACTACGACTCGCACATCTCGACTGTACGCATCACAAGCGTCCCCCTCCATTCCTCCACAGGTCTCTTCGGCTCATCGTGTTTACCTAATCCGCCACGGTGAAGTTATTCCGCCAGGTGGAATCCATGGTGTATTTTATGGTGCACAGGATGTGGAACTTTCGCCCCTCGGGAAGATGGAGGCGGTAGCTGCTGGGGGATTCATGGCAGACATCCTCTCCTCAAACGACAACAGTAATGTCAGGGTATTCTCGAGCCCTCTTCGGCGCGCACGTTACGGTGCAAAAAAGGTTGTGGAATCGATTTGTGCTCCTCCTGAAGTAGAAATCATTGACGGTTTCAAGGAGCTCGATCGAGGAAAGTGGTGTGGGATGACAAAGGAGCAAATTGGAGAGCAGGACTTTGAGAATTTTCACGCAGCTGAGACAGAAGATATTGCAAAGACTGTGACTCCAGAGGGAGGGGAGAGGTGAGTAGTGCATCGACGTGAACAACTTGCGCTTTTCTTGCCTTTGGTGCACCAGTTCCTCACAGCCAGCTTTGTTTCAAATCACTGTTACTTTCTTTTCTTTTATGCAGTCTCTACGATATTAAGCGTCGAGTTATGGCTGGATTTTTGGACAGAGTTTTGGCCAATGGAGAAGACCGACCGCAGCCGAGAGTATCTGTGATTGTCTCACATCTCTGGGTCACACGCAGCATTCTATCGGAGAGTCTGGACATTCCTGTCTGCAATTTTCGAGACATCTCGATTCCGACAGCCAGCGTTAGCTGCATCGATTTTGAGGAGGGTTGTAACGGCAAAGGAACAGTTGTTTTCATGGGCGTGAAACCCAAGAAGGAGGGCATGGAGGATTCCATCGACGCTGCTAATTAAAAGGGAGGTGAGAAAAAATATTAGTGGTGAGAAACAAATTGTGGCCAACAACAATTATCCCCTGCCAACTTGCACGTTGCCAGCTCAGACTTACCGAATATAGCTGAAGCTGGATCTACGCGGGGGTAAAGTAAAAGGCTCCTACCCATTGGTTGGCCGCTCTATCAAATGGCGGTGTGTTTTAATCAAGAAAGGAGCGTCGTTAACATTTTTCTAACTTCCTCAACTCTCAATACATAAATCATCTCAGTCTCAAGAGCGAGGAGATGTTAAAATCTCGTAGTGAGATGCTAATATTTTAAGGAAAGAGAGTAGAAGGAGAGAAATGTGACATGACAGAAGAGAAGTGAAAAAAGCTGATGAGAAAAAAAAATTAAAAAGGCCGATGAGTAGGTTTGTGTCAACATCCAAACATCCTTTCAACTACCACTCAAATATCTCTCAATCTACCACCACTTGCTAATTTCAACTTCGACATCTTCGACTTCGCCGACTCCTTTCCCCTCAACTACTCCTGGTGGTTCAAACCGGTAGTTATTAAACTCCATATACCTTCGTAAGAACTCCATGGCTTTCTCCCCTACTCTCCCCATCAAATCCGCTTTTTCAATCGCTACTGTCTCCATAGCGAACTTTCGCCCATAATCAATTTCTTTTATACCGCCCCCAAGAATATCATTCTGGTGGTACTGCGTGGATGGGTCTTTGTCGTACAACCGTGTCTTTTTTCCGTTCAGCAATGAAGATATCATCTCGGCCTGCGCATCTGTAATTTTCTCTCGCTTCCCATACGTCAAAAGGAGGTAAAGGGCCATGAAGCCCGCGTTAAGATCCGTCCCCTTGCCAGATTGTCTGTCAGCTGTAGCGAGAAAGTTCGCCGCCCAATTGTAACAGACTCTTCCCCTGAACAGGCCGTCGACCCACAGACTGACACCGCCGCTCTTCCCATCTACATCCCCAACAAGCTGGTCGTACACGACCCTGTCGTTGACTATCGCATGGTGCATTTCTGGATTGTCACCTAAAATACCGGGGACGCCCGTCGTAGCAAATAGGAGGCATCCGTGAAAATATTTTCCACTGTCGCTATCGCTTGCACCAAAGTTATTGACTGCCGCAGCAATGCTGGACGCGCTATCGAATTTTTCGTCAAGCGATGTTATCTCCAACTCGCCGCAAGAAAAGCAATGCAACACAGCATGCTCAAGGAGAATATTGCTGCGGTGATCCAGGCCCATTAACACATACTCGTAAGATTCAAAATCCGTAGGGAGGCTGATTCCTTCGGTTCTATTTGTGGTGACGTAGTTGATATCGGCTGAGTCTTGATACCCCTCGCCCTCAGCAGCCAAGTAATCCGTGATGAGATTCTCGACAAGTACCTCCCAGTTGTCATCTCGTTCATCTTTACGAGTCATAAACCCCAATGAGCTTCCCTTCCGGACAATATCGCTGATCAAATCTCCTCTGAAGAGAATGTCGTACAGCTTGTCGAGCATGCTACTTGTAATTGCACAGTTGGGAAACGCCGAGCCCTCAAATAATACTTTCTTTGCTCTCTTTCTATTCCCCTCGACAGAATTATCTAAAAACGTGAAACCGTGCAGGGCCTTGCCATTGTCAATCAAAACCATCTTATCGCCTCGGCGAAGAAAATTCTTCTCGTTATAATTGGAAAGACCCCATCGCTTACACGCTGCTGTGGTGCACGGTAGTAGCCTATCCCATCCCATTTCGAAAAGGATCTCCTTCCTCGAGCTCGAAAATCGATCGCAGTTATCCACGATGAAATCGAAAGCGAAGGCATCTACGACTTGGTCAACAAGCGCGGCATTCTCTTCGCCGTTATCCGATACTAAAGTTGATATTTTTACCCCCCCTGTGTCGGCCCAGCGGTGGAGCAACTTACCGGCAGAATCAGGCACATTTTTCACGTGATCCATCACATAACCCCCCAGATTATTCAGAAAAGTGGCGGGCAGCTCCTCTAGATCACTCTCCATTTTCATAGCACTGAAGATACCCAGTTTCCACTCTGGCTCGACCCAAGTGATCTTTAAGAGACGCATCACCTCGCTGCTCAAGTAAACTTCTTCGCTCCCCCCGGCGCAACCTTCCCGATAATCCAACAAGTGAGTTTCGAAAAGCTCGTTCAAAAGCATGAGGGGGCGAACCTCGGGAACAAATAATCCAACTATTTTGCTGAACTCATAGGCCACAAATTCTCCAATGGGATAATCACATAGCAAGGGAAATCCTCTGTCAGTAGTTAAGCCACCTCCGCACTTTGAATTAACCGTAGGAGGAGAGCGCTTCAGCATCCACTCTGCACCATCAAAAGACGCGCCCATCGTGGTGCACTTCTGAAATTTAATTATTGCATCAACTGATTTCTCTGTAATGAAAAAACTTTGCCGAGAGTTCTCTTCCACTTTGACCTTGACTTCGCCATCTCTAGGAATACTTGGATTATTACCAGCATCGCTCAAATCAAGCTTTGGAACATGATGAGGGCGCCCTGTCTCCTCACTCATGAAAACAATCTTCTCTTCAATTCTCATCAAGAATAAGGCTAACACAAACCCCGCACCAGTAGCGATGACTATGAGCCGTTTCCTAGACAATGACATAAATAGTTGACCCATTGTGATAATATTTTTGTTGGGCAGATGTCCAAGGTGCCAGAGTTGGGACAAGCAAGAGGTGAATTGCACTGGGGCACGATGCGTTAGTAGCTTAGGTTTCAAAGTCGTCGGTTTTGGTCTCTTGTTCCTTTCGAATAGCACGGGGAGTACTGAAAAGACCTTTTTTTAAATGCAATCGGAAAATCTAGGACCCTTGGGGTCATTTAATCTGTAATCGCCGCTGCCAATTTCCGCATCTGAATTTCCGCCGATTGCCGATTGGTCTTTCTGACAGAACAGCATAAATAAAGTCACCCCTTTACATAATTGTCTTTTTAAAGCGTACTGAAGGTTGATTACACGTGTTTTGACGATTTATTTGGGGAAGTTAAGCTGGGAGACCGCACCATGTCCTCAGTAAAAAGCTTAAAACGTCTCCTGTCCACTGCGGCATCCTTTGCATTCTACCCCGCAGCCCTTTCCATCTTCATGCGCAGTGTTGAACTCAAGTTCCTTACCGATAATGTGAACAAAATGTGTGTATGGTGCAATTTTGGAGAGTTAGGGAACAGGTGAGTAGTGGGTAGTAAGTTGGGTGAGGGCGGTGAGCAGGTGTCCGTCCCCAATACGAAAGGGATCTAGTACGAGGGATCCAATGTCTGCACCCTTTCCTAACCTATCCCCCATAACTGCAGCAACTGTTACGACAACTGGGCCCATTTGTGGGACTATATCCGTTCATTTATTCCCGACCCTCGAATGTTTTTTATCGTTGGGACCTTCATCGTGAGTTCTTTGGCATTCTGGATTTGGAGCGCAGTGCTATGTTACTTGGACAATCACCCTTGGAAAGTGCTGCAAAAATATAAGGTGAGAAAGAAGAAGAAGAGAAAGTTCCTTACGCTAATATCCGTTTATCTTCCTTGGTCCACAACTCAACTTAACACACACACTGTTAACAACACTGTTCACAAAACTAATACTAATACTAATACTAATACTAATACTAATACTAATACTAATACTAATACTAATACTAATACTAATACTAATACTAATACTAATACTAATACTAATACTAATACTAAACTCGGTGTAGATCCAACCTGATGAAAATGTCCCTGTAGATCGCAAAAAATTTTGGAAAGCTGTCTGGCAGGTGGTCTTTAATCAGACCATCATCCAGATTCCGCTCTCGATTATCGTTTACCCTGCCTTCCGTGGGATGGTTGATGCACCTATTCCCAATTTGGACCAAGCTGTTATGCAGTTGGCAGTGTTTGTGTTGATGGAGGAAATCTTTTTCTACTATGGCCACCGTCTGATGCATTCTCCCTTTTGGTATAAGAGGATTCACAAGCAACACCACGAATGGACAGCTCCTATTGGGATTATTGCATTGTATGCCCATCCCTTCGAGCATGTTACGGGGAATTTGCTGCCTGTAGTTGTTGGACCAATAATATGTCAGTCACACCTCGGGTTAGTTTGGATTTGGTTCACCTTTGGTATGCTCACAACTGTAAACACGCATTGTGGGTACCACTTCCCGTTCTTTTTTTCTCCCCGTGCTCATGATTATCACCACGAAAAATTTAATGAGGTTTTTGGCGTCATGGGCTGGTTGGATGAATTCCACGGAACGAACAAAAACTGGAAAAAGACAGAATCATTTGCATTGCATGAGACGTTCTTTAGTGTTGATCCTCCCTTCGACAATAGGGTTAAAGGGAGCAAGTTCAGAGCGGGAGAAAAGTATGAAAGCAATCACGTGATGCGGAAAAATGTAAAATTAAATTGATGGTCAACAGTGTTGTAAGGGTGAATGAAGGGAGCAAAACTCTGGTGACTGTGGTTAAAAAGTGGGAAGTTGTATATAAATGAATAAATTTGATTTGGGTGAAGTTTGATTTTGATTGGATATGTTCTTTTTAGCAAAAGCAGCATATATATATATACGTTACACATAACTATTTCATGGCATGGCCCTTTCGCCGTCAAAGGCCTCAATTATGGACGCCGTACTCGTCCTGGGACATTTTAAATCCGAGGGAAATGACAGCGTTTTCCTTTTGAGACAAGTTTCCTACGTCGTCGTCGGCCACTTCATCGGCGCCGTTGCTAAAATATGCTAACCTGTCTTTACTGGTAAGATTATGCTGTGCTGATTGTGGGCTCGAGATGGGTGTCAAGGTACTCTTGTTCTCGGGATGGTGTTGGGAAGCCGAGCTCAGGGTATCACGAGTCAGGTCAACGCCGTCGATTCCATTGCAGTTACTATCGCCGTTGGCGATGTTATTGTCGTTGCCGTTGCCGTTGCTGCTGTTGCCGTTGCTGCTGTTGCCGTTGCTGCTGTTGCCGTTGCTGCTGTCATCGATGTCCAATGTATCATATGAACTTTCATGGCTACCACGAGCGGCAGCAGCATTGACATTTCTTTGCGACTTTCTGGTGCCAGAGGGCCAGCTTCCGGTATTTGACCTGCTTGGATCAACATTGTGGGCATACTTACTTGATCTCTGTCGCTTTCTTTGTTTTGATGACATGGTAGATGCGGACATCCTTTTCCTCTTGTCAAACGTGCTGCGAATATGATCCTGATCATCGCTCTCAGCGTCCCCGTCTAACAAATCGACCTTGTTGAGGGTGGCGAGTGATCTCTTTGCTCCAGATGATGCTTTATTGCTCACATAACTAGACCAAGTTGAGTGGAAAGAGGGTTGGTTAGAGGAAGCCAGAAATGAACAATGAAAAATGAGAAAACGCAATCGTGTGAGTCGCACTAACCTCTCAGCCTTGTAGTCCCGGATTACCTCCTCGTAGTCGATGTTGTCGTTACCCCGGTCCACCTTCCTCTTGTAGGCTAATCCAAGCTTGGTGCTCATATCCTTGTTAGCCGGTGGTAAAACGCCTGTTGCAGACATCACCGCCGTGCGGGCGACCTGGATGATCTTTTGATTCTCTTTCTTGTGCTGGTTCTTGAGTAGGGTCTTCAGTCTTTTCTTTGCGTTTTGGATGTGCGTTTTGAAAAAACACCGTATGCGATCTCGAATCTGCGATTTTAGATATTTTGTTAGTTTCGCTATTGGTACCAACCACCTATAAAGAGGAAACCCCGGGGCAGGGGCAGGGGCAGGGAGGCCATTCCGGACGTGGTCAACAGTGCGTGACCCTCACCTTCTTGTCGTCGAAGTCCTTGGGATCGAAAATCCACTGGTTTTTGTCTGCCCCCTCCCTAATTAGTAGAACCAGCCTGTTATTGAAGTTCTGCTGCTCCTTCGACTGCCTCTTCTGCGTCGACAGTTCGTAGTATTCCTCCATATTGTCCCGAAGTATTGTTTCCAGCTTAGGGTAGGATCCCCAGAAGAATCCATCCCGGATCACACCCGGTTTAGGGTTCACACCAGCCACGCGAGGGTTGTCACGACCTAGTGCCATGTACAAGAGGAGCTAGGAAAGGAGAGGAAGCGGCCGTGAAAGCAAAGTGTTAGTGGCCAAATACGGTTGCTCCCCTCATACGGCTGGCTGCTCACTGTGCTCACCTGTTTCTTCGCCTTCTCGTCGCGAAGACATTGCTCTACGGCCGTGCCCTGCATTCCAGCAGACAGATTGTTCTGGATGATTTCGTAGCTGTTGCTTGTGGTTCCATTTAGCGACATTTTCTTGTCTTTGCCGCTTCTTCCCGGCTTGGACTGGGGCTGGGGCTTTGCCTTGCTCGGCGAGGAACGTGATTTAGAAGAAGATGTGAAGTTTACAGAGCGTCTTGATCTTCTGGAGGTGTTCCCTGGCACTGGCACTGTAGTACCGTCTTTTTCCTTGTTTTTCGTAGACGAGATGCGACGGGAGGCGTCTTCAAACTCCTTGCTAACAGGCATTGGCCTGCCAGGGGAATAGTCTCCTCCTCCAGGACGAGAGTCAAAATCACTATCCGAGTCGTCATCATTATCGGAATCCCAGCCGTAAACACCAACATTTCCGTTTCCGTTTCCGTTTCCGTTTCCGTTACTGTGTATAATGTGGGGATGCGGTGGTATTAATTGCTGCTGGTGCTGTGGCCGATGCTGTGCCTGATGCTGTGCCTGATGCTGTGCCTGATGCTGTGCCTGATGCTGTGCCTGATGCGGCTGAGGCATCTGGTCATCTTCATCGTCATCTTGAGACAGACGGACAGCAGCTCCGAGAAGGCCATTCAATGCGCTCGTCACGGGGGTAGTAGCACGACCTCCCCCACCCATGGAGGTCTTCGAAAACGGGGGCTTCCCTGGAGGTGTGGTGACTGCAGTGGAGAGATTATTGTTGGAATGGGAACTGACGAGAGAGGGGGAACTCCCTTCACTACTCCCATCTCTGCCGGGGATAGTGCCGCTGCCACCGTCAACAAGCGATCTTGCGATCTTGTTTGCAATATCAATCCCACCGTCCCCCTGTAACAAGTACCCACCACCAGGTGGTAGCACTGGCGGTGTAGTTGAGGAGTTGTTTGGGTTTGATGGGTTCAAGTTGTCGTTTAGGCCCCACTCTTGAGAGTACTGCTGCGAGGATATTGAAGCCAATTCAGCGTCCTCAAATTGAGAGGCTGAGCCCTTAAGAAGGGGCGGGTTAAACATAAGGGGAGGGGGGGTTCGGATGCCGCCGACTGTTATTCAAGGGATAAATGGCTGGTAAGGGGCTTTCACACGCTAATTTGACAGGTCGATGGAGCAATACGGTAAATTTCTGAACGCCTAGTCAGGTCCTTAAATGGAGGCTTATTCGATTTTCTGAATTGTCGTTTTTTGTAAGATTTGCGGCAGCAGAAGGTGTCCCAAACTCTTTTTGTGTGTACCAATAGTGCGCTATTTTGAAATTTAGTTGGGCTTCGGTCGTCACTCTTATCATAAATAACAAAAAAATAGTTGTTTGTGTCCCAAAATTCTTACAAGCCATTAATACAATAGTGTCCAGGTTCCCACACAGCATCACTTCTTCCCTTTCTTACCCTTCTTACCCTTCCCTCCCTTCTTCTTCTTCAGCTTGGCGACCTCCACCCTCCCTGCAATTCCCCTGACCCTCTTCTGCATGACCTTGCAGGCCTCGTCCAGAATGAATCTCGCTGCCTTCTCCATCTCCTCAACTTCCTGCAGCATCTTATCCTCTTTAACAGATGTTGCTGCATCAGCATCCACCTTGTCAAAGTGTTCCTGTAGTTCCCTTAATTCCTCGCTCTCCCTCTTAAATTTATCCTCGAGCGCTTCGATAGCAGCCTGCTTCTCCCCCATGTCCGTGTCGTACTTCCTGATGAGCATCTTCAGGTCAGTTTCAAGCTTGGCCTTCCTTTTCCTGAGACCTGCCTCGGTGTCCTTGTGGTCCCCCCTCCACTTGAGCATCTTTTCCTTCCTTTTTTCGATGTCTTGCTCCAATGCGCTGACTTTTTCCGTGTGTTCGGCTCTCGCCTTCTCAACTCCTGTACGTGCAGATGCCTCGATCCCCTCCACTTCCATCCTATTTGACCTCTCACAGTCATTAAGTTCTGCTCTGAGCTTGCTAATTTGCTGGCCGAGGCTCGCCACCTCTCTGTCCTTCTCGGCTCTCTGAAAGCCGAGATTCTGCTGCAGTGAGTCCCTGTCTTTCTCGGCGCTCTTGCTCCTGTCTGTGAGCTCACGGAGAGTCAGTTCATTGGTTGCCTCTTCCTCCACTGTTGTTGATAGCTTACGGAAGGCAATCCCAGCCAGGGCGGACAAGTCGTCGATTAGGCGCAATGAAGCAGGGTCTCGAGAGGTAGGAGCGGAGAGAAGGATATCTGAGGAATGGGGATGACTACGGAGTAAACGGAGAAGGTGGAGGGTCGAGCGCTGGAGGGCGGTTGACGACTACAACAGAAAAAAAAAGGAGTTAATAGTTAGTTAGCTCTGCAGTCCTAATCAGGATGTCAAAAACGCGGAGAGTAGGAGGATGAATCGTATCGCACTTACCTCACTGCCGCCCCCTAAACTTCTTCCCCCGGCCTCTACCTCCCTCTCTGCACCCAATACCCTTTCCACTCCCTGCTTCACCTCCAAACAATTCTCTTCCTCCAGCCTCCTATACAACTCAGTGCATTCGCCTCCTTTAGCCTCGCCACCCTCCGGCGAAGCTACTGCAGAACCTGATGAGGAGGACGGAAGGTACGAAAGGAGAGTCAGGGAAGAAATCGTAGAGTCAAGGACAGAGACTACCCGCTGGGCTTCCAGAGAGGTTAATTTATGCATGTTATGTTATCGTTGTGTCAGCTGGTTCCCCCTTGTTTCGGAGATATTTTCAAAAAAAAAAGCAGGATGCGGTTTTTGGGACTATACGCTGGTTGCTTAGCGTTTCTTTCAAGCCCGTGGATGGTTTCTTGAACTAGAAGAGGACACTGGAGAAGCTGTAAAAAAACGGCGACTGAAGACAAGTTTTATGCCGTGTTTCCAGAATTTAGTGACTAAAAAAAGAAAACAATGCTGTCACTGATTCCGAAGTGTAGAACTGGTCGTTTTATTTCTCAAATTGAGAATCTGGGGAAGATTGGT
>Ga0209714_1000985_pt1 | contig 15841 bp, 14 predicted proteins | sample COGITO_mtgs_1104_5_FD_185517 | JGI IMG/M metagenome (GOLD analysis project Ga0209714, IMG submission 185517) | Pelagic marine microbial communities from North Sea - COGITO_mtgs_110414 (SPAdes) (version 2) | ecosystem: Environmental > Aquatic > Marine > Epipelagic ...
AAACACGTCGACTCAGCACCCGTGCTTCTAGTCGGAACGAATGTTGTCATGAAGGGGGCACCGTGGATTCCTTCTACAAGAGGATTTGATGTTTGTGAAACGACGATGGAAACAGGGAATACAACTTCCTGCCAAAGCTTCACGCTAGGTGATGTGAAACACCTGAAAGATCTGAACTATAATTTTATACGCTTAGGGGTCATATGGGCCGGTGGACAACCTGATGGACCAAGTAACTCTCTTGGAGATGAATTCAATGAGCGTCTTCACGACTTCTTGACTCTTTGCGATGACAATGACATCAATGTTCTCTTTGATCTCCACGAAGACGCTGTCGGAACTGCGGTCTGTGGTGAGGGGCTACCGATGTGGTTCTCGAAATTGGCTATTCCTAATCGCATTGGTTTGCCCATATACCCACTCTTTGAGGAAAAGGACGATTGCGGAATCACTGACCTGGACAGCTGGGCAGAATACGCTGGTGACGATGACTACAACATCAAGAACCCCTGCTGCCGGAAGATGAATCAAGCAAATTGGGCGGCGCTGGATTTCACTGTTCAGGCGCAGGAGACTTTGCGATTTCTTTTTAACGATGGTGCTGAGCACTACGTCAGGTATGTCAAACTCCTAGCGGAGGCAGCAATGGAGCACCCCAGTGTTATTGGGATTGAGCTCATGAACGAACCGCCTGCTATTCAGAGAGGTAAAATGTGGGAGTTTTGGGAGCTTTGTTACGACGCCGTGAGGGAGATTTCGGAAGAATTGGCTGTTGGGATCATGGATACCGGGGAAGAAGCCCTCCGCACGGACATTGGATTGTCTGACAAGACGAAAGCATGGCTTGCCCAAGCGAAGAACTTGTTTTATGCTTTCCATGATTATGGAAAGGACCCTGCTGCTGTCACTTCCAAGGCATTAGAAATCGTAGCGAAGAGGCAGATGCCGGCCTTATTGACAGAGTTCGGCGGCTACGGCGACGGTTGCGAGCATCAAAAAAATGCGACCGCAGCGAACATCGGCAGCTCTTATTGGCATTATTCTGATTACTGCTGGCCCAAGCATTGCGATGATGATGCAGATGGTAATCCGGTTCCTGATGGACACTGCGAATTCGACCCTTCTGTAGAAAGATGGGGTGCTTGCATCACAGGTTGGGGAAGCGGTGACCACAATTTTGTTTGCAGCTGAGCACACCGAAAAAACAAAAACAAAAAACGCGTTTTACTTCTTTTTTTTTTTGCATTTTAAAAAAGTTTAACCCGCATTCTCCAACATACCAAGGAGGGATTTCCCGACATCGTATGCGATACGTTCTTCAAGGAGTCTGAGAAGTTCATTTTGATCACCGCCACCTGGGCCCGCAATGTTGTCCTCGATCCCTCCCGTGCCCCCCGACTTCTTCCTCTTCTTCCCCCTTTTTTTCTCGGGAAAAGTGGCGCTAAATATTTGTTCGAACTTGTCGTCGACCTCTTTTTTCCTCCGCTTCAGTTCAGCCAGATCTTGTTGAATGTCAAGCTGGTCAACCCGAATAGCGGCCGTGTTGGCAAACGCTTCGTTCATAGCTTGTGATAAAGCCTCTCCTGTTGATCCATTTTTTCTTACGAGGTCCCCAATCTCCATTATAGCATGCTGAGATTGCCCGAATCTTAACACGTGATTTCTGGTGGCGTCTGGGATCACGGATATGGCCTTTGCAATGTTAGAGTCGTCTTCAAGGTTGAATAACGGCCGTCGATTTGCGGTTGTTTGTGTGATTGCAGTTCTCGCAGAAGTTGTAGTTGCAGGCTTGGCGCCAGATGACCCTGACGGCGACGGACTGGTCGATTGACTTGCTGAAAGCCCTTTTACCCTGCTGTAATTTTCTTTCTGGCCGTTGGTGCTATCAAAACTACTATCGCCGGCATCACGGACACTAGAAGAGATGAGATTATCATCCCGGCCAATCGCATCAAGCAAGATGTCGACAGTGCACACCTTTTCGTCCTTCAACAAATTTCGCATTTTCATGTACGCTTTCTTTAGAAGCTCTACAGAATAGCTGAATCTAGAAGTGTTATCTGGTACGCGGACGCTCTCATCAACTTCATAGACACGCATTGTGACGCCAGGAAATTTGAAGATAAGACTCGGAGGGCAAATCTCTCCACCAACACTTTGCACCTGCAGAAAACAAAGAGCAAGTGAGTGAGTCGTCGGTCGTTGAGAAGATTAGAACTGATGACGATATTTTCTCCTCGCTCGCTGGTGGCGCCTCTTTCGTCTGCTGCTACTCACCTCTTTTTCAATTCGACACATTGACATTTGGGTGTGGTCGAGACGGTAAGTTTGGTTTTGGTTTGTTGTCATAGTTAAAGTGGGAGGGAATGAGCCAGAGGGAGAAGTCAGGAGCGTGAGGGAGAATTTCGTGACGGCGGGATCAGAGAGAGTGGTATGGGTTGAAAGAGGTGAAGCGGAGGTTGACTGAGGGTCTCCACTGACTTTGTTGACACGAAAAAACGCTGGCAGCACCCGCTTGTCTACTTTTTGCCGGATCCATGTCTCTTCTGGCAGGCAGTTGCTGAGGTAATCTATCTCGCGATACTTTGTCGAGTTACTGGCATCACAGGTTTGGTAGGTGAGAGGCTCAATTGACAGGCCCATTGAATTGTCAGGCAGTAATTCGTGGGCTTCATACTTTGTAGAAGAAGCAAGAGGGGTGGATATCGGCAGGAAGTCAATGTAGGGCAGTGAGGATAAGTAGATATGGCGGTCCATATCCTGCTTCTGACTGACTAAATTATTAGCTCGCAGGCAGGCCCTTTAATTCAAATAAAATCAAAATTGGTGTGTTAAGCTGTAAGGTTTCCTTTTTCCGGCGGCACAAAGAGATAAAACGAATCCTGCTTCTTTGCCACGACTTTTCTCTTTCATATCACATCTACGTCGTCAAACCTCCTTCACCCCGATGGGCCCCGGCCTGCTGAAATTTAAGGGCGACAAAGTGAAGAAGAAGAAGCGGGGGAGCGTTAAACATTCTCCTTCTTCCTCGTCGAAGTCGTCGTCGTCGTCCACTCTCGCCTCCTCTCCGTCCTCTCGCACCACCACTGCCACTTCTGATGTCCCAACGCAGCAAGATGGGACTGGACTAATCACCACCACTACGACTGTCGTTCACGGGGTGGGTACTTGCTTTCTGAAGGAGCTCAACGTAGGGGATGCAATCCTCGTGGTGAACACGACCACGAGAAAACCTGAGATGCGAGTCATCAAAATGGTCTTGAGTGATGTGAGCATTGGAATATCGAGTGCTTTTACAGAGGACTGCAAGACTCCAACCTCCTTCTCATACATCAACCGACCAAAGTCGAAGGAATTGGAGGAGATGAGAATGAAAAAAGAAGCTTCAAGAGCAGAAGAAACGACTTCCAAGGCTTCTGGAGTTGGCAGTGGGGGAACAATGACCTATCAAGTGAAAAACGCAGGGCATGCTTACAAGACGATCACGGAGAATGTTGGGAAAGGTGCATCAAGGGAGGATATGCTGAGAATCCGGACCTCGAAGAAGTCTGATAAGTACTGTTGAAAGGAGAAGTAGCCAGCCGCAGAGCGACAAAAAAAAATAGAGAGTTTCTTGTAAAACGTTAGCCCCGACAACCATCTACTTATATTACCCAAGGTTCAAACCCCAGGTTCAATTAATCAAAAGTCACGAATCGCTGACTTCGACTTTTCACACGATGGCCTGGGCACCATAACCAGATCTTCCTCTTTTTGACCTTAAGCTCTTAACCTCCGTCGCACAATTATGGCAGGCCTTATGCAATTTGTTTTTGTCAATCTCGTCCATCCTTATTTTCTCAAAACAGCAGGCACCACACAAACATTTTCCACACCGCCGGCAATGGTGCCTCCGAACGAGTACGGAAAAATCTCGCTTGCATTCTTCACATGCAGAGAGGTTCTCTTCCCACATGGGAGCGAAGGCGACGCAACTCTCATAGTCAGGCCCAAGGTTTTTCTCGGCTCGGGCGGCTTTAATCATGTCGGAAATATCGCTCACCCACCCTTCAACATCTCCCTCTCTTGGGCGCGCCTTGAAGCTCTTTAGCTTTGTCTCTATTCTTATTTCTCCGTGAGCAATAAGAGTGACACGTGTATCCACGAGGAGGAAAGCCTGCCGCACGTTGACATACTTGGAGAGCATTTTGGTGTCACACTGCACAAGATGCGTCAGGGTTAATACGAAATTCACATCATCCGAACCTCCAGAACGGTTGTGTTTAACAAATCTCCCTTCTCGGATGACCTCATTGTTTTCGAAAATGCCCCGGTTCTCCTCCTTAACATTCGCTTCAAACTCTCTTGCCCTAGCCTTCCCCGCACCCGCTCCCATCACTCGTCCCTCTCCAAAAACTAACTGGGGGGTCGTGTTCGTAGCTAATTTTGTACCGATGCTGCTAAGCCCATCCATCGTCAATGTAGAAATTTTTCGGGCCCGATCTTGTGCCGACGTCAAGCTCATGCCGCTAATCGATAAGGACGGAGAACGACTGAATGACATGGACGGGACACTGCGGACAGTCGATGCTGGCTGCTGTTGATCTTGTCCACCAATATTGATCTCTAGCCCACGGTATTCGGAAACGTTTGGGATTTCCAGACCGCGATATCCATTCCTATCTTGTGGGAGTTGCAAATTTTGCTGCTGCTGTTGTGGATATTGCTGCTCTCGTGTAGGAGGAGGAGGCAAAGTCTGATTTTGAGAAAGTTCGGGGTATGATGACTTTCTCGCAGGCTTGGCTGGCTTACTAGGTTTAATCGGTTTGGTTGGAGCAGCCGCTGGGGCTATCGTCACTTGAGAATTTCCCACAGCCGATCCTGGGGTCGTGGTTTTTGGCGGTTGTGGTGGTGGAACAGCAGGAGGGGTGCTTCCTTCACTGTTCCTCATCCAGGTAGCCTCACCATTTTCTCTGCTCTTTTTGAGCAGCTTTCCGTAATCACCGCTATTTCGCTTAACAGCAGCTCCAAATATAGTCGCTCCTTTCTTTGCGGCGATTTCCTTCTTTGACGTTGTGTTGAGCTGAGATGGTGTCCCCGGTGTCAAGTGTGATGTGGATTTCTCAGCTGCATTAACAGGGGGTACTTTCTTTATCGAATTTTGGTTTGACGGCACCCACTTGCCATGTTCATCACGAACATATGGCATTTTTTCCCAAATTTTTCACGAAAGTGCTTGAAATTGTTTTTGGGTTCTTGGAGCTCCATTTGTGCTCCCAACTTCCACTTCATTCAAATCATAGGTGAAATCGACACGAATCTGCTTCCTCTACGCTTTTGCTTAGTTTTGTCAACACATTATGTCCATAAAGCTCAGAGATGAGCTGAAGATGAAGCATAAGAGCTTGGGAGACTCACCGGTAAGGAGTTGGTTGTTTTACTTACACCAGGGAACTGAGAGCAAATGTGTTTTCTAGCATTTCTAAAGAACGCAGGGTGACGCTCAAGGGCAAGTGCTAACGTGACGATGGATATATTTTGGAGATATCCCGACTCCTATCTCCTTTCAAAAAAAACCTCATGCATCTGAATACCCCCCATCTCACTCCCGTTCCCTCTTGCACGAATTGTGTACGTAGGCTCTCGATCCGAAGACGAAGATCGAAATGAACCGAACAAGCAATGGGATTAAAGGTGTGATTGATACTTTGAAGGGGCAACTAGCTCGCCTTGCTGATGAGATCAAGGCGGATGAGAAGGGAAAGTTTGAGTTTGACTTGGTAATCGGCCAGTTGGAAACTCGCAAGCGTGATCTTAAGAAGCGAATTGAGATGAACAATGTCTGGGCTGCACAGTACGACAGGAGCATCGGCCCTTTTGAGGCGACCTATGACAATATGACTGGTGAGATTGGCAAGACTTATGCAAATGCCAAGGCGGGCCACTCCCGTGGGTTGAAGGTATTGCAGGAGGAATTCGCCTACCACCCTGCGTTTAAAAGGCCTACTGATACGTTCACAGCTGTGCCATTTAAGCCGAAGTAGACGACCCTGTTGTACTGCACGTAAGTAGGCAACAGCATCCTTTTTGTATAACTACTTGTAAGACAAACGAAGAATGTATTTTGCAGCTACAATCCTACAATCCATGTTTCATTTGCGCTATTTATTTGTAACCCATTTTCTTCCCTCGTCCACCTGAGCTCCAGCTCACCTTGTCTGGAGTCTTTAATACGGGAGCTGGGCTGTGCACGTGCCTGGCGCTGAATTTCTGCAGAGCCTTCTCGCTACTCCTGAGAACGCCCTTTACAGCACTGTTTGATTTCGCCGCGGAAATCTTTTCCAAATTTGCTGCAACGAACGAACCCAAAATCGATAACACGAAGGGGTCTTCGTGAATAAAGAATTTTTGGCCAGTATCGCCTTCGTCGTAAACAAATGAAGCTGTCAAAACTCCGACAACGTTCCCCTGGGCGCTACGAATAGCCACAGTTACTAAAGCTGTATTCCCCCCATTCTCTTCTCCTTTCCCAATGCTGACTACCTTGCCCCCGCCCCGCGCAACAATCTCGCTCTCATTAGCCCATTTGTCGACTCCCGAAAAGTACAGGTGGTGACTCCTAGCATCCCTCTCGCACAAGATCGACTCGCCAGTTCTCGCGGTGTGCCCCACAATACCTCGAAAGGGGAGGCGCAAGACGCTCGTTTTGTTTATTGTAAAGAGCTCACGTTGTTTGGTGTCAAGCAAGAATAAACAGCCCCTGGCGTTCCGGATCATGTGACTGATGCTGACAGCAGTAACAGCAAATAAGCTGTGGAGCTGCTCGACGCTTCCAAATGCGTGCGAGAACATGGCCATGTAGTTGTTGATTCTCTCTATGGTACCCAGATTCAAGCTTGTGCTCATAGCAGCGTAGTTGACGGTATCATCTTTCTCCTCGCGGCCATCTTTGCTCTCGCTTCCGGCCTCATGTTTGACGGTATTTAGTAGCCATTTACCAAACCCCCACTGCAGCGTGCGCTTCATCAATTCACGTTCACCCTCTGACTTTTTCATGTGATCGAGCATTCTGTAGATCTTCTTCACCGTGTCTCGTCTTGCTCCGTCCTTCGACTTCTCGAACTCAATAAACCCGACCCAAGAGTTAAAAGCGCTGTTCTGCTGCTGCAATTCTTGCCCACCAATCATCTTTCGAAGTAAGCCCCTTACCCACCTCCTTTTAGCTCTGAAGTCAGCCCAGGAGTTGAAAGCTCCCAAAACGCACCTTAACGCCAATTTTCTCCCGAATCGACCCACCAAAACTTTATACCTTTTCACTTCCGAAACGCCTTCTCTCCATCCACTGAAGCACATGACAACAAGTTTCATTCTCATCCTCGTGACAATCTTTCTAACAACGAATTCCTCCCTCTTTTTCTCCCTGCAAAAGCTCGCCCAACTCTCCCACCCGCAGCTGAGGTTTTTGTTGCACATTTTGCTGAAAATTTTTGTGACGAGCCTCCGCTGGTGCTTCCTTCCGTTATAAAACTCAATCCACCTACCCAGCACCCTGGCCAACGCCCCCCTGAGCATCTTGGCAACGCTCTTCTTCAGCATCCTATCTTGCCACTCCTTCTTGCTCTCCTCTGTGGTGAGCACCCTGCCCTTATTTTCCTCCCGAAATCTTTCCTCCCTGACAAATATTCCCCATGCCACGAACGCTGATGCCAGCTTTGCGTTACAAATTCTACACAAGGCCTTGAAAAACATGATTTTCAGCCCTCTCTGGTGGCTAGCATTCCGGGCTAATCCGTCGAATGCACCGTACAGCGCTCGATTTTGCATCCTCATACTAAATTTGTGAATCAAGTTTCGCTCCCGCTTGATTTGACTGACATTGCGACTCCAGGTCAGGAAACAGCGCGAAAAAGCGCCAAACCTTAATTTCGTCGAGAAGCGCAACAAGATTGTTTCGTATTTTTTCTTTTCGGCAAGAAAGTCAATCCAAGCAGAAAATCCACTCGCCATCGAGCTGAAGACTATCCTGGAGCAGACTGCGTACACTTTTCGCTTTTTGCGCCGTGAATCTGTGGAAAAAATACGCCAATTATTGAAACAACGCGTCTCTAGACTCCGCAAAAGCTTCGCAAAGAAACGAGTCGACCGTAAAGTCTCCTCATGACGGGTTTCCACCAAACCAATCCAGGCCATAAAGCACTTCTCCAGCACTCTGCTGTCCAATACATCCATTGATTTCATCAATCTCTTCAGTTTGTCGCTGTTATGGGCGAGCTTTTGGGCAATCATCTGCTCCTCTAGCTCCTCCACCCTCTTTCGCAGGTTGTCACACTCGAGCGTGATCCCCTCTTGCTTTAATTTTGTCGCTATCCGTTTGAAGTGGTCAAAGGCCGCGCCCAGTATTATCATCTTTTTCCCCCCGACCATACGGACCATGAAATACCTCAAGAACTTTCTGTTCGCGCAGAAATCCTTCCACTCGTTCAAACACTTTGATGTGTGGCGAAGCTGCCAACGTCGTGCTACTCTCAACATCGTGCTTTCTTGGTGGGCCCATAAGTGAACCTTCTCTCGCCATAGAATTAGGGCGCTTCCCGTCTGGTTGGCCATGAACTTGTACACGGCCTTGCGAAGGGTGATATTCTTCCGCTCTTCGTCGTCGCTTTCTTTTTTGGTGATTGAAAAGAGCGTATCCCTCTGCAGGAGCTCAAAGTTTGTCGTGAGTAAGGCCAATCTCTCCTTCCTAAAGATTTGAAGAAGAGCGGGTGGAAAATATAGGCTGTGGTTAGTGCTCGAAAAAACTTTGATCACGAATAGCTCGTCTCTAATTCTAATGCGATACGATCTCTTGCGCGGCAGTGTCACTCACATTTCGTGGTACTCAGACAGTTGGAGAGAGATTTGTACATTCAATGCTCGCCTCTTCAATTGCTCAAACCCCCCCTTTAATGTTCTGAATGAGACCCCCATGACCATCCTGTTGATAAAACCCCTCAGTCGTCGCCTAACCTTAACAAGGTCCTCATTCCACCTATCAAAGAAGTATTTGGTTGTCGCCATTTTTCTGACTTTTACAGCTTTCGCTATTGTCGTACTAACAGCAGTCTCACGGTGCCACTGCTTGAACCTTCTCAGCACAATTCTCTCGCACCACACCTTTAATCGCGTAAATATACAAATGGCCGCAAGATCACGACCCCGCATCAGTGTCGTACGGGCATGTTCGAGTTGGTCAGTGTACTGGGATCGCTCTTCTTCAATGAGGAGAAAGGCGATGTTCATGATGTGATATAGGTTCGCGACGTTGGCATCATCCTGCTGACTACTGGTGGTGCTGCTGCTGCCTGTGCTTCTGCCATATCGAGAACTGATCATGTCGAACAGATTTCCTTTCGTCCGTTTCATACCATCTAGAACAGAACTCGAAAACTTCTGCTGCTGCTGTTTGTTGTCAAATTCATAATCGTGATGAGCGTGATTAGGGGAGAACATGTGCGAGTTTTTAAAAATGGAGGACGACACTTTTGTCGTTGATGTTGATGGCCCTTTTCGCCCTGCCATTTGTTGTGATCTCCGCACCGACGCCTCATTCTTCCTCTTCACGCCGCTGCATTCTAGGTCAATCACAGACATTTTCTCCATAGTAGCCCCAAAAGAGTCAGCAAATTCCCCGAATGTATTCTGAGTTTGCTGATGCTCCTGGGGTGGTAGTGGTGGCGGCGGTAAGGGCTGCGCGCCATGAGTTGCGCTTCCGTTAGACTTGAATGTCCCACTGTCTACCCTCGCTGGCTTTGGCAAATAATTCCTCTTGTCTTTGTTGACTTTGTCAAAGACGTCATATAACTTTTCCTTCAAATGTTCCGGTGCCTCCTCCCGCTCATTGTCTTTCTTCTCTTCATCTTCTGATGCTGTCGCGCCAGAAACCATTGCGTTCGCAATCTCCTCAATAAATTTATCTATGAAGGGGTCGCTGACCTTTTTCTTGTCTTGTTGCCTCTTCTCGGCAGTGAGACGTTTCTTCTTTGGATAGTGAGAGGTTGGCAGCCATTTGTTTGGGTTGGGATTCTCAGCGCCATAGCTTGATGAGAATGCTTGGGATGAATTTGGATTAAACCTTGATGATGATTTGGGTAATGAGAGGTTAGGAGGTGTTCGTTTTATTGATCGAGGTTCAGAACTGGCAGTTCCATGGAGAGGCTGATTGAGATAATCATCGTCCTGTAAGGTCCTCAGCGTTTCTTCAATTAGTTGTCTGCTCATCTTGTCAGAAGTTTGGAAAAAAAGAGCTCATTTGTCTTATTTTATTGGGACTTCCTTTTTTTTCGGTTTGTTGTTCAGGTAGGTTCGAAGAGAAAGGATATATAATAAGAGAGTTAACAACCCAACAACTTTTACATGTCCACTCAAGAGGATCTCGCCGAGGCTGAGTTGGCCGCCGCCATCTCAGCCGCCGTCGCCGCCCCCGACTCTGAGAAATTAGATGGTCTAGGAGGGGCATCCTCCGCAATGCTCTACTTTCCCATAAAGAACGACCTCAAGCCTCAATATACTGAGGGTCGTCATAGCGGCGAGAAGGGACTCGTGTTCCTATATTTATCGATCCGTGGACTTGGGGAGACAGTAAGGCTTATGCTTGCTGAGGCTCAAGCTACATATACGCATTTGGCATCCCCAATGGGTGAGCCACAGGAGTTGGCGATGGAATGGAGGAAGAGGAGCCCTAACGGTTTAACGCCTATCATGTCAGGATTAGGCGTGCCGAGGTCTGAGCCTCTCTGTCAGAGCAGCGCGATCATCAGGTATTTGGCGTCGAGGTATAGCATGGATGGAGGCGGAGGCGAGCTCCAGAGGGCCAGGTGCGATGTACTGTTCGAAACGGCGAGGGATTTCAAGAACAAAGCGAAGGAGATTGTCGCAGGCGACTACTCTACGAGCGGCGCGAAGGGCGCCGTAGTCACCGCAGGGAACATCCTTAAGATGATGTCCAATATGGGGGACGTTGGTGAAGAAAACAGCGCGATGAACTATGGGCAGGTGCAGCTCCTGAACTCGCTGCTCGCCATGGACGAGGAGCGCAAGGGGTGCGTGGGGGAGTTGTCGGCTCCGCTGGAGGAGTGGCTTCAAAAGGCAAAAGGTAGAAAGGGTATCAAGGAGTACCTGCAGTCGGGGATGAGGTTCCCTAATGTAACTCCTCAGTACAGATTCGACACGGGGCCCATAACCCGGGGCGAGACGAAGAAGATTTAATAATACACTAGATATGATTAAAGAAAGCATAAAGATAGAGGAAAAACAAACCGAGGGTCCTCGTTGCTTATAGCGTTTATCGTCTAAGAAACACAATTGATATTCATCGCTATCGTGCTTCTTAAAGTCATTCAACGCCCGCTTTAATCGGCCATATCAATCCCATACTACCTTCCCGCGTGATCTATTCACTTCACTTCACTTCATGAAAAAATGCTCAGTGTGTCAACATAAAACATGAACCCGAGAGGAAGAAGAATCTACAAGAAAAAAATATCCACCGCCAGCAAAAACTAGGCGGTGGTCCCTTGTCAGCTACTGCCCATCCCCGCGGTGCAGCCGTAGCAGTGGTTATCAAAATTGATCTCCTCTTTGGACAGGTCATCCAAACAGCTGATATCAAACACAGTCTTGGAGTTTGTGTTCCAAACGCTATTATCGTCGTCTGCAGAGCCCCCAATAGACAACCCTAACTGCTGGTTGAAATCGCAGTCAAATAAAGCTCCATCATAGTTTACTGACACAGTGTTCTTGCACATCAATGTACCAACTGTCTCACTGTTGAAGTTTTTCACCAGCAAATCCATGTAACCGCCAAGCTCCTTCCTCCGATGCAAAAAATCTGCGAAGCGCTTCACCGGCATGTTGGTCATGGTGAAGAGTTGATTGAAGACTATGCCGAAATTCTCGCTGAGCTCAGCTTTATACTGTTCCTCTAAAGCCTCCTGCGGAGGAGGGAGAAATGCGCCAAGAGGGTTGTACACAAGGTCGAGCACGAGGCCACTGTTGGGCTGCCCGTACCCCTTCTCGTTCAATGCTAACAAGGCGCTGATGCTCCTGTCAAACACCCCGCTACCGCGCTGTGTGTTGACATTTTTGCTGCTGTAGCATGGCAGCGACGCAATAATGTGGACTCTGTTGGCGACGAGAAAGTCAATTAGATCCTCCTGTCCAGGTTCATGGACAACAGTCAGATTACAACGATCAATTATGTCGAGGTCGGGTCTTGTTTTTCGAGCTTTGGTGACTATATGCCGGAAAGCTTGGTTTAATTCAGGTGCACCGCCAGTGATATCAAGTGTGGTTACAGTTGGTGAATGTCGCAGAATTTCTAGGCACTTGTCGGCTGTCTCGATTGTCATCTGCTCCTTCCGCTTCGGTGAGCTCTCGACGTGGCAATGATTGCACGCTATTTGTTCGGTGGTCGGCCAGAGGGTTATTAATTCGCTTGTTAGTAAAAGAGAGGTCCCCTTCCCTTCCTCCTTCCTTGCCCTCAAATAAATAATTCATGTACTCACCTTGATTGCAATATAGACCGATGTTGAGCTGAAAAACGTCCGTAGCGCCCCTCTTGTCAATATTTCTGTGCGTGGTATTTGCGTCCAAAAATTCCCTGAATCCCACGACCCCCAGGTCATCCAAACACCGCCTTCGAATCTTCTTCTCCTCGAGAGTCATCTTCTTCTTCCCAACTTCCTTGACCTTCTGAAGCGTCTCTTGAAATGAAACGTCGGTTTCCATTTCTGATAGTGTTGATGCAATCAGCGACTTCCCGTCCAAATCCTTGCGGCGCCACTTTTTTTGCTTGTCAGATAGCTTGATGGTGTGCTTTGATACGTCAACAGAGCTGAAATCGTACTGTATGCCCTCTTTCGTCGTAGAAAGCGTACGCACGGCCACATTAAATAGCCGACAAATTCGCGCAGCAAGGCGTGTATCTTTCGAAAGGGGCAGCATCACGATGTTCTGACTTCGACCGATGTGTGTCGACAAAATTTGGATGGAATTGATCGGTTCGCCGTTTGTCAGTCACTGAGGCCCTATGGAGTGGAGTGAGTGGTGTGTGTGTAGGCTCCCGTATACAAGAAACGCTTGGTCAGCGGCTTCGTCGTAAAAACTTTAATTCTCTGACACTAAAAAAAATTTGGTGTTAAAGATTGTAAAATCCAAAACATCCACATCCTGAACAGGTCCCAGTTCTTCGCAGGCATGCTGCTACTATTGTGTCTTGTCCCCTTTGCTTCTTCTTTTCCACTTCCTCGTTCTCAGCCCTCCCCCTCCGCTCTCTCTCTGCATGCCTCAACCATCAACCTTGGTGTCTTTGGTGGAGGTGTGGTGGGAGGGGGCATCATTGAGATCCTTGAGTCCCGTAAAGAACACTTCAGAGAAATCACGGGAGGGTGCGACCTGGTCGTGAAGAAGATATGCGTCAAAAATAAGGATAAGAAACGTGACTACTCTGTCCCGGCCTCTGCTGAGATCGTCACCTCTTATGATGCAATCCTTTCAGACCCTTCCATCTCCCTCGTTGTGGAAGTGATGGGTGGTAAGGTGAGTGAACAGACACCGACTGTTTTTGTTTTTCTACTTTGTCCTGACAACCATATCTACCGCTCTCGACATAGACTGACGCCAAAGATGTGGTCTTCGCTTCTCTCAAAGCTCATAAGAACGTTGTCACCGCAAACAAAGCGTTAATCGCTGATTCCCTCCCTGAGATCGACGCTCTGCTGAAAGATATCAACCAAGGTCAGGATGACAAAGTTGAGTTCAAGTACGAGGCGGCCGTCTGTGGTGGAATACCGATCATCAACTCTTTGCAGAGTGATTTTGTTGGAGACGAAATAAGTGTGGTGAACGGCATAATCAACGGCTGCACGAATTTTATGCTGACAGCGATGGATCGAGACAAGATGTCCTACACTGACGCGCTGTCGAAGGCAGGTGATCTCGGATATGCCGAGGCCGATCCCACGCTGGATGTTGGTGGGTTCGATGCGCGGAGCAAGCTTAAGATTCTGATCAGGTTAGCCTTTGGCTTGGATGTTACAGAGGAGGAAATTGCATGCAAGGGAATTCAAGATTTGACAAAGACAGACTTTGAGTACGCTCGAATGCTCGGCGGTACGATCAAGTTGATGGGTTCCGCCAAGCGCATCTCCTCAGACAGTATCGCCGCTTTCGTTTCCCCTGTTTACGTGAATGATTTTGACACTCTTGCTTCCGTCTCTGGGGCAACGAACGCCGTTGAGATCTGCTCGAAGAACTTGGTTCAGAGCACTTATACTGGCCAGGGGGCTGGCCGGTTTCCTACAGCAAATTCATGCGTTAACGACATTTTGAAGATCGCAAAGGGTGACAAGAATGCGCTGCCGTTCAATACGCTTGACCCTTCTGTAAAATTTGTGAACGACTTCTCAAGTAGGTTTTACATTAGGCTGAAGTACCGCGATGCTCTGGGCATAACTAAGGAGGTTGGGGAAATTTGCGAGAGGCATGGAATCGGGATCCACTCGATGCTCCAGAACCCTGTTTTGGACAAGAACGATGCTGCATTCGCTATTACTACAGGGAGCGTGCCTTTTAGTGCCATTAAAAGGTTTGTCGCGGACGTCGAGGGATTGGAATGGTGCTTTGGGGATGCTTTCTTCATGCCCATCCTGCGCGATTGATTGAGCGTATTTAGTCAGAGTAAATGTGGAGCTTTCCTTGCGCAAATCTTCTTTTTTCTTCATGTTCTTCTTCCTATTATTCATGCTACTCTCGTGCAGTCAAAAATTTGTGCGTTGGTTTCGCTTCGAATACCCCCAATCGTCGTAGTGGCTGCCATTGCTCCGGTCATTTTTGCCTTGGCTGTTTTGATTGCTGCTTCGCTTTCGGTTTCCGTTTCCTTTTCCCCCCCACTTCCCTTTGGAACGATAATTTCCGCCACGATTACCTTTGCCATTGCCACTTTTTTTGCCGCGTGCTGTATTGTTCGTCGTCCCTTTCACCTCTACATTGTACTCATCGTCCGAGAAGCTGACTTGAACCTTGTTGTAATCGTCGTCATCCCCGTAATCACAATCGAAGTTGTTGTTTCTGTCGATACAAATATTGCCGTCAATTGTCGTCCTGTGAGACAACGATGACAGCGATGACAAAGACGATATCTTCCGAGCGGCAATAGAATCGCCATCGCGCTTCGTTCCCTTATTCAGGCTGCCCTCGGTATCATACTCGTTGTAATGATTGAAATTCGCCGAATCACCTCCATCCTCATCGCTGGACCAATTCTTCTTGCCCTCAACTTTACGAGGTAGGGCTCCCACCTTTGGCCGGTGAGAAAAAATCGGCCTGGGAAGGGACTGAAGCTTGTTGTGTGCCTGACCCATTTTCTTCTTCGTTAAGGGTGGGGCCGGGGCGGTGGTCTTCTTCCCGTGGAAGTTCCTGGACTTTTTTGACAAGGGAATTATTTCTGCTGAGTTATGGTTGAAGATGGTCATGTTGTTCTTTCTCTTCTTAGCAGATAATTTCGATTTTTTTTTCTCCGTGACACGAGCAGGTGCAGGTGCAGGTGCAGGTGCAGGTGTAGGTGCAGGTGCAGGTGCAGGTGCAGGTGATGTTGAACCATCTACCCAGAAAAAATTGTCGTCATCGATTCCCTCCTCGCTCGATGACTCTAATAGCACAATCTCCTCCCTATTATTCATTTGCCTCACAATAGTAGGGCTGAAGTTCCGCATGGCGTCTTTCACAGAGTCATCGTCACTGCTCGTCGGAAACGACGATAAGTCGTACTCTCGCAGAACCGGTGGTGCTGACGCTAGCAAAGGTGAAAGTTGCGGAGGAGGGTTTG
>Ga0209714_1000997_pt1 | contig 15676 bp, 10 predicted proteins | sample COGITO_mtgs_1104_5_FD_185517 | JGI IMG/M metagenome (GOLD analysis project Ga0209714, IMG submission 185517) | Pelagic marine microbial communities from North Sea - COGITO_mtgs_110414 (SPAdes) (version 2) | ecosystem: Environmental > Aquatic > Marine > Epipelagic ...
ATTTATAATTTATAATTTATAATTTATAATTTATAATTTATAATTTATAATTTATAATTTATAATTTATAATTTATAATTTATAATTTATAATTTATAATTTATAATTTATAATTTATAATTTATAAATGGTTAAGATACCAATCACAAACATTTGTATGATTACTATCTACTAATACAATTTCATCTTTTAATTTATTATAACCTAAATATTTATTATCAGTATTATAAATTTTAAGTGTTCCATTTTCAGTATCATCTATAAATTTCCACTTAGTTTTATTATTATTTAAAATACTATTTTTTTTAGTACTATTATTAATATTAATTTTTTTTTTATTATCAATATAATAAGTATTTACAATATTACAATATTTATCATTATCATTTTTATTATCTTTAATATCAAGTATTAATTCTTTTCCTTTATTTAATGTTAATGAATTTGTTTTAGTATCATAAGATATATATTTGCCATCTTTATTTGAAATAGCAAACGTATTAATATCATTAAATCTTTCTTTGCTATCATTAAATCTTTCTTTGCTATCATTAAATCTTTCTTTATAATTAGTATTTACTTGTAATGCGTTATTAAATTTTTGAGTATCTTTATTGTAAGTTAAAACATTAAATATATTTATATCTTCACCTCCATAATGAACAATATAAAAACGATGTCCTGTTCCTTTATTTACAATCATTCCTTCAGGAACTAAATTTAAGAATGAAAATATACTATATTTAGGGTCTAATTTATAAGGATGTCCGTGCCAACCTATACCTAAATCACCAAATTCTTTTTCAACTTCTTTAGTAGAAGGTGGTGGATTTACATGTGTTGCTAAACATTTATCTTTAATTTTATAAAAAGGTTTTTTACCTGTATCAGTTCTAAACAAATTATAACCATTAAGTCCAGAAGGTTTTATATTTTGCCAATAATTATTAATAACAAATTGCCATCTTCCACGATGTTCCCATAAACCATTACCTGTTTTATTAATAGGTTCTACACAATCTTTTGGCACACATTTCATTTTATGAGTATTATGTGAATTACCATCTCTATCATGTGATATAGTAATGTCTCCCATATCTGTATAACCTTCAGGGCATTCTAACCCATAACTACCAAAATCATATCTTGCGTTAACCCAATCTAAACTTTTAACACCTATTGGATCTTTAACATCACCAGCAACTATTATTGTTTTCATACGAGGACCATGACCAATAGAATTCCATTCATAATCTCCTTCACTTATTCCTCTTTTATTTATATAGGATTGTTGAACAACAACATCACCAACAGGATAATATGTTTCATTATTAAAGGTTTTGTATTTTGGTCTATACCAACTAGCATTATAATATGCACGTGACCTTTTATCACTACAAATATTGTGATAATTATTTGTTTCTATAATTTTTAATCTAGGTTCTTGTGGTAAATTTTGTTTTGGTAATTTAGAATTTTCATAAGTTGATGATGTTCTACATATTTCGGCTTTAAGAGGTCTAAAATTACGTGTAATACCCCAATAATAAACATCATATTTTTTAATTTCATCAAATGGGTCTGTTCCTACCCAGTCATAATTTTCATCACCATATTCATCTTCAAACCACGCTCCTGGTTGTTTTGTAGCATTATATAATAAATCAAACCACTCTTTCCATATACTTTTTAAATAATTTACAATACTATCAATACCTTTATTATCATTAGATAAATTGGCAACAATAACTTGAAATTGACGACTTCCAGCCATTTTATTTACTTTTTCATTAAGATAAACGTTAGGAAATTTTTGAAGTTCTTCATTTAAAATATCTTTATTAGTTTTAGATTTATAAAGTTCATTTATATAATCATTTATAGATTTCATACAATATGCTTGTGAAGCAGTAATACTACATTCACCTCGACTACCTTCACCTCCAGTTTCACCTTCTGGACCACGTAATCCATAAGGTCCTGTTTTGTCTCTAATAACAGACCAAAAATATCCTAATGTAAATATGTTTATAAATGTCCCCCATAATACTGTATAAATTACCCACGTTAATAATTGTTGTGCTAATGTTTCTAAACCTTCTGTTATATGAAGACCAAATAATACATATATACAAAATAATACAAGTGTAAAAAAAATCCAATATATATTCATTTTATATAGTTTGTTTATTTATTATTTTTATTATTATTATACTTATTATACTATTATATTATATATTTATAATTTATATATTTATAATTTTTATTATTTTTATTAGTATATCAAAAAATAAAAATAAAAATATCAAAAAATAAAAAATATACTCTATAATAAAATAAACTATTTTATGACATCATAAATAAAGTATGCTCATAATTATTACTATCATTTTCATCAATTAACATAAATGTTTTATTCCCATTTTTATTAAATGTTAATAATTTTTTTGTTTGATAATGACGTAAATTACATTGATTTTTTTTATTACCTGTAAATATAATACTAAAAATTTGAGAATCTATTAATTCATCACATTCACTTTTTGTGAGTTTATTATTTTCAAAATCTAAACATTTATTTTTATCTTTTACTAAATAAGCATTACCTATAGCATTAGGTATTAAATTACAAGTTATTATTTTACTAGTATTGGAATGTGTTAATGTAGCATTATTTTTTAAATTAACATAAGACATTATACTATATTTAGCATCTTTTTGTGGCGAAGGAATATAACCTTTACCAACACGATTCGCAATATCACTAGTATCAGGATTGCCATAATCACGACCTATTTGAAAATTAGAATCATATTTTGCAGTTTCTAAAGTATAAAAACTTCCATTTGTATCTGACTTAGGAATAGTTAAATTATTCCCTTTTACACCTTTAAACATATGATTATGTGTTGCTGTAGATATTAATGAAATTTTATTATCTAATGATGTTCTAATACCTTGTGAAGACCATACAACAGTTCGTGGTGCTGGTTCAGTAAGTTTCGTAATGTCTTTTGGAATACATCTTATTGGAGCACCATTACCTGTATTTGGTTTTAAATCAGATGTTGTAATAACATCACCTAAAGCAATATAATTTGATGGTGGAATAGGTCTCCAAATCCAAAAATGACTACCTCTTTCTGTTTTATTAGTCCATAATAATTCATAATTAATAGGACTTTTAACATCACCAGAAACAATAATTGTATTAAAAGAAGGACCACTACTATTATTAGTAATATCAAATGTTCCAACTTTTCTATTATTATTACCAATTAAATTTCTATTTGTGCTTGTATTAATTACTACATCTCCAACAGGATAAAATACATTATTTTTATAAGTAAATTGATTTGCTCTCCATACACTAAGTTTATGATTAGCCTCTGAATTATTAGTTATTTCAAATATTTTTTTATAAAAATTAGTGGGTGATACACGTATCATATATTGACTAGCATTATCATCAGGGGTTATTCCATTTTTACTATTATAACATTTATCTACTAATTCTGGTCTATATTGCTTACCCATACCCCAATAAAAAACATCATATTTTTTCATTTCATCAAAAGGATTTTCTTTTAACCATTCAAACTCGGTTTCTGCTCCAATCGTTTGAAAATAGTTAAGCCCACCTGATTCATAAAGTAATTCAAACCATTCTTTCCATATTGTTTTTAAATAATTAATTAAATTTAAATTACCGTTATAAGGTGCTAATTGTTTAAATTCATCAGAAGCACACATTTGACGCACTTTACTTTTTATATAAACATTATTCATTTTAATAATTACACCATTATTACGTTCTTTTAATTCATCAATTATTAATTCATTTAAAGCATTTTCACAAATACTATCACGACAATTAGCATCACATAAACCTGTATTGCCTTTATCACCCCTTTCACCAATGTCTCCTTGTTCTCCAATAGGACCTTTTTTACCTTTCATATTTTGATAATAATTCCATACTAAAACTATATTAATAAATGTAATAATTGTTATAATATATAATATCCAAAATATCATAGATACAGTAAATTCATCAATACCTTTACTTATTTCTAATCCAACACCAATTGCTATAATAATACCAATAATACCAATAAATATCATATATATTAATTCCATTTTAAATTTATTTTAAATATATATTAAATATTATTTTACAATATATTTACTTAAATATATATTTATTTAGATTTTAAATTTACTTTTTAATTTATACTTATACTTTATTTTTCATATTTATTAAACTAAAATAAAACAACTAAAATAAAACAACTAAAATAAAACAACTAAACTTTATAAATATCTAAAAGTCTGTAGGATCCATACAAGAATTAGAATCTTGAAGACAAACATTTAATTTTTTCAAAAAATCTTTTTCTGACATTGTAGTGCTATATGCAATTTTTTCTAACATATTTATTTGTGTATTAATAGGCATTGCTTGTTCTAAAGTATCTTGATTATCATTACAATTCTCTAGAGATGGATTATCTAAACACTCCTTTGAAATATCATACATTGTATTTGCTACATTTATAATTTTTTTGCGCGGTTCATCAACACCACAGGATTCAGTAAAAGAACATTTACCTGGTAATCCTTTTACACCTTGAGGACCTTTTTTACCCATATCACCAGGTATTCCTGGTTCATTTCTTAATTTAATATAATATACAATAGAAAGATAAATATTTAATACTGATAACCCTAATAAACAAATAACCATAAAATAAGCAATTTTATATTTTACTTCTGGTATCATAAAACCAATTGATATTAAAATCAATGCTATTATTAATAATATTAAAAACGTGCTTAACTCCATAATTAATAATTAAACAAAACTAATTATAAATACTATAAATTTATTATTATATTATTATATAATTATATAAAAAATAGATATATAATTAATTATAAATATATTAAAAACTAAATAAAAATATAAAAACTAAATAAAAATATTCCCATATAAAAATATGTTTTATATAAATAATTTGTTTTGAAGCCCGCAGTAATCATTTTTACATAATGCTAATTTACAATGCCTACACGCATTATTAGATGATGTTAAATCAATAGTTTCATTACTTTCACTATCTATAAGTTTATCTAAATTACCATTAATTGTATTTTGAAATAATACAGGTTCATGACGTTCATCTTTATCTATAATCATAGGCATACTAAAATCTTCACGAATTAATAAATTAGCATTATCTTCAGTTACACCTTCTTTAAGAATATTAAAATCATTTTGTGCATTAAAAAATAAAGATGGATTTTGAAAACAAGAATTTTTATTAGAACCTTCATTTAAACAATCTCTAGCATCAATATGATTCTCAGTTAGTTGAGGATAATATGCTTTTAAATAAGGCAATAATTTTTTATCATTTGTGCTTAATTTAGTTTTATCGTGATTTATTAATTTATCAGCGTGAGTTTTATAATCATTATAATTAATTGGTTTTTTAGGATTTGCTGTAGCATAATGAATATAATTTAAACGATTTAATAATTCTTGAGGTTTTAATCCATCAAAAGGTGGTTTATTCATTTCAAATTCATTCGTATTTATTTCACTATACTTTGTTGTTTCTGTAGCATTTGAGTCTGTAGATTGTGCTTCTGTAGAATTTACTTTTGTTGTTATTGGAACAGTAGTTGTTTTTTCTTGACTATTGTTATTTATACTATTAGAAATAGTATTAGAAATAGTATTAATAATTGGTTTTGAATTTGGTTTAGGAATTTTATGTTTGTTACTATTAAAATAATCATTATATAATTCCATAGGAATAAATAATAAAATGACTACTATTGCTATTTTTATGTAAGATTTCATACCTAAAAATAAACATAAAGACACACCAATAATAGTTGCTATAAGTAGAAAAAAGAAAGAGAGTAATATATCCATTTTATATTTATTATTATATATTATAATTAATTTCTATTATAATATGTTATAATTTATTTCTATTATTATATGTTATATTAATATTATTATTTAATTATATTATTATTTATAATAATAGTAATATTTATAATAAAAAATTTGAAAATATAAAATTAACAATCTAAATCTATTTTTTTAAGTTTTGATAATGCTCCTTGAATATCACCTAATGATGGAACTTTTAATCCATTATTATTAATTTTATTTAAAATTTTATCTTTCATTTTTTGTTTTTCATTTTCATTTTCATTTTCATTTATATCAACCTTTTTTAATTTAAATCCACCTTTATTTATATTATTTAGTAAATCTAATTTAATAGATGGTTTTGGTAATGAATTTATAGATGTAGTAGTATTATTAATAACATTAGATATAGAACTAGTATTATTAGTATTATTAATATTATCTCTAGATACATCATTATGTTTAACATAGGCACCTAAATGAGGATTACTAATATAATGTAATACAGTTGTATAAGGAGCAGTTTCAGGATAATCTAGAATACGTTTATCTAATCCTGCTAATTCTATTTTTTGTTTAATAGCATCTTTCGGAATTCCCACTTTTAACATTTTAAAAAACATAGTATATTCAGGTATTTGTCCTACTTCAATACTCATTTTTTCATTATCTTTAAATTTTGTTGTTATTTCATATTTTTTAATACTTTTAGTATCCATACCTAAACAATCAATCGGGTCTAATATATGAGAATTCATTACTCTAGAAGCATACATAAATAAATTAATACCCCATTTATTATTTTTAACCCAAATGTTTTTAACCCAAATAATAGAAATACCATAAGTTGGAACAGGTATTTCCCAATTAAATAAAATTTTACTTTTTTTAAAATCATCATTTAAAATACATTTACTTATATTTGTATTTATTGGAACTAAAAGTTTTGTTGTTGAATTTTTATAATTTGTATTTTTTTGTTTAATAATACTTATCATATTCTCTTTTTTAATAGTTAATGAAGTTCTTTTTTTAATAAGTTTATACATATAATGTTCTAAATCAATAATCCATTGTTTAAAATAACTTACATCTTTATCATTATCTTCATTATTAAATGAAAGTTCTAAAAATGGTTTATCATTAAAATAGATTATATTATTTGGTAAATACATTAATGGTGTTTGAATAATAAGTTTTGTTTTTTCATCTACCATATTTTGACTTCGTGATTTATTTTCATTTATTTGTAATTTATTATTTGTATTATTAGTATTTGTATTATTATTTGTATTATTTTCATTTAAATAATATATATTGATAAGATTATAATTATCACTTACTGAATATTTAAATGTTTTTCCTAATTTAATTTTATTTTTATCTATTTCATTAAAATTATTAATTTCATAAGACATTTTAAAATATAACTATTTTAATAGAATTAGGAACTATAAAAAATACATTAACTTATGTAATAGTTAAATACAAAATAGTTATATTTATATTATACTATTTTATGTTTAAATAATTTAATTAAAATAATAAAAAATAATTTATAAAATAATAAAATAAGCAAAAAATAATTATATATAAAAATAATATTTATTATTTACATTGAGTATAGAATGGTATCATTAGTATATATATATATATTGTTTTTATTTAGAAGCGTCAGCTATATTTTGATCAGTACTATCTAAATCGGCTTTGTTTCTGTTTTGTAGCGAAGGATTAAAAACAAGTTTTTTAGTAGCATCTTCTGTAGGGTAAAACATAAGTTCTATTGTTACTTCATTATTATAAATATCTATTAATTTTATTTTATACTCGTTTTTTTGTATAATATCTAATTGTTCTTGATTAATTGTTACTTCAGGAGTTATTTCTGATGTAATTGAATTAAAACTATGTATAATATTCTCAGTATTTTTTAATTTAAATTCACTGTCTTTTTGTGTAGAAAGAAATAAATTACATTCAGGATATAAATAATATTTAGAACTACTAAAATTAGAAATAGCACTAGTATTATTACAAGTTTGTAAATCAATGGTAATACTTTTTAATAATGAAGTATTATTAATATTATTAATTATTAAACTTAATTTATATTTTTCAGGTTGATCGTCTTTTGCTACAATACCTCCAATTATATCATTAATTGGAATACTAGATATTGCTATATATTTATCTTTTAGTATTGTTTGACAACCATTTAAAAATATACAGTTAGGTTGATTATTACAATCATCTTTTGAAATTAAATCATTACAAGTTAATTGTTTTTCTGGTCCAACACCTGTGTCTGATCCCGTTGCTACTCCAATAGTTTGACTATTAGTATTACCCATTTTATATAATTATTTTATATTTAAATACTTCTTTTATATTAATTATAGATTTTTATATTTATATAATTACTAATTTACAAATGAAAATATTTATTATAATTATAAGAATCTTCTTTTAAATTTAAAATAGAATTTAAATTATTATTATTATTATTATTATTATTATTAATATGATTTAAATTATTATTTGAAGATAAGTATCTATTATGATTTACTTGTCTTCTTGGCGAATATAAATAATTAGTTTTATCATTATTCGTAATTGAAATAGAAATATAATTAATCATAATAAATATAATTAACAATACCGCAATAATACCTAGAATAAAATCCATTTCTATTTTATTTTATTTTAAATTATAATAGTATTAATATTAAATATATATTATTTATTATTTAGATAATAAAAATGAAAGTATTATGATAAATAATTTAGAAAATTATTTAGAAAAATATAAAATTATAATAAATAATAAATTTTATTAAGTTACTGTAAATACTGGTCCTTTACCTTTTAATTTATTTCTAAATTGTTGATATTTTACAATATTTTCATCCATTTTATTTGCTAATTTATTATAAAATCCAGTATATAAATCTTTTTTTAATACATCAGGTGATTTTAATCCTTTTTCAACTAAATATTCATCTTGAGAACGCATATATGTTTGATAAGCAAGTAAATAATCAGGTATATCTTCATATTTTTTCTCACTAAATATTTTTTTAATTTCATCCCATTTAATAAAAGGTGGATACATTTGAATATATTTAGGTAATACTTGCCAAGTTAAATAAGATTTAAAAGCATCTGTATCACCTCTCATCATACTAAGAATTATATTAGGACTTCTTAAAAATTGACCTTCATCGGTCCATTGAGCATTATAGAAAAAATCTTGCATTTCATTTAATAATTGCGCCATATCATTACCTGTAATTGGCTGATCTCCTTTTTCTTCAATATTTTTAAAATAAAAACCACCTTTATTTAGTTTAGTTGTAGTTTTAATTTTAGTTTTAGTTTGTGTATCATTTTTAGTTTGTGTATCATTTTTAGTTTGTGTATTATTTTTATTTTGTTTAGTTTGTTTATTTTCATATATAATTTTAGATTGTTTATAAAAAGCATTAAATAATACTGTTAATTCTTTATCTGTTGTATTTTTATTAATTAATTTGTCATTTTTTCTAATTTCTTTTAATAATTTAATAATTTGTGGTTTTATTTTAGATTTTGATTGTTTTTTATTAAGTAATACTATAATATGATTTGTAATAATATTAATTAAAATAAATAACTCTGCTTTATTTATTTTATCTTTAATACTATTTATATTTGTTTTAGTATGTTTAGATTTAATATGTCTAGATTTAATATATTTGTTTTTATTATTTACATAAATACTATTTATTTTTTTTGTAATCATAGTATTATTTATTACTTTATTTTTAATATTTAATTAGAAATTATATTTATTTAATTAGAAATTATATTTATTTATAAATTATATAATAATTTATATTATGTTTTTTATTAATATAAAAATTGATTTATTATATTAATTAATAATCTAATTATTTAAAACAATAGTTTTCATAAATACATTTTTATATTATTATTTTATTAAATTAAAATGAGTTCTATTAAAAAGGAAAGTAAAAAGGAAAGTAAAAAGGAAAGTAAAAAAGAAAGAAAGTATAAAGTAAGTGAAAGTCAATTAAGTGATAATGAAACAAATGAACTTGATGATGTTGCTAAAAAATATCAAAAAAAAAGTCAATTGGAACATATTAAAGATTTACCTGATACTTATATTGGAAGCACAGTAAAAGAATTTAATTCTAGTTGGAATTTATTAAGTAATGATAAATTACACATTACAAATAGAGAATTTGAGTATGTGCCTGGTCTTCGTAGTATTATTGAAGAAATTTTAGTTAATGCCTTTGATAATATGAACCGTGTTAATCAAAAAAATGCTGTTGAAAATAAACGTCTTAAAAAAGTATCTTATATTAAAGTCAATGTTAATCGTGAAAAAGGTGAAATTTCTATTGAAAATGATGGTGAAGGTATTGATGTTGTTTTACATCCTACTGAAAAAATATATGTTCCTGAAATGATTTTTGGTAATTTACTTACATCTGGTAATTATAATAAAGAAGAAGAAAAAATTACTGGAGGTAAAAATGGCTTTGGTGCCAAACTTACAAATATATTTTCTACTTATTTTGAAGTTCAAACTATTGACCGTAATCGTAAATTAAAATATAAACAAGTCTATCGTGATAATATGAGTGTTAAAGAAGAACCCATTATTGAAAAATATAAAGAAAGTCCTTATACACGTATTACATTTATTCCTGATTATGCTAAATTTAATTTAACTGGTATGTCAGAAGATTTAGAATTACTTATAAAAAAACGAGCAGTTGATATGTTTGCGTGTTCTCGAGGACAACTTGATATTTATTTTAATGATGAAAAAATAGAACTTGAAACATTTACTGATTATATGAAACTTTATACTGAGCCTGATATGACTACAATTTCGTGTAAGCCTAACGACCGTTGGGAAATTGGTGCTTGTATGAGCCCTAATTTTCAATTTCAACAAGTTAGTTTTACAAATGGTATTGGAACTCAACGAGGTGGAAAACACGTTGATTATATTGTTAAACAAATTACTAAAAAAATGGCTGAATTTATTAATAAAAAAAAGAAAGCAGATGTCAAAGAAAGTTTTATTAAAGACAATTTAATGGTTTTTATTAATGCTACTATTGTCAATCCTGCTTTTGATAGTCAAACGAAAGATACATTAACTACTCTTCCTAAAAATTTTGGAAGTGAATGTATTGTTCCACAAGCCTTTGTAGAAAAACTTGCTGAAAGTGGTATTATGGAACGAGCACTTGCTCTCAATGATTTTCGTGATACACAAACACTTAAAAAAACAGACGGAGTTAAAAAACAACGTGTATTAAATATTCCTAAATTAATTGACGCTCATTACGCAGGCACTAAAAAAGCCGACCAATGCACACTCATTCTCACAGAAGGAGATTCAGCCAAAGCAATGGCTGTGGCAGGTATTAGTGTTATTCCTAATGGACACGATTTATATGGTGTTTATCCATTAAGAGGTAAATTATTAAATGTAAATGATAAAGAAGACCTTATTATTGCTAAAAACAAAGAAATTTGTGATATTAAAAATATATTAGCATTAAAAGAAGGTAAAGATTATAAAGACGTAAGTGAATTACGTTATGGACGCATTATGTTAATGACAGATTCAGATGTGGATGGTTCTCATATAAAAGGTCTAGTCATTAACTTTTTAAGTAAATGGAATAGTCTTATGAGATTAGACGGGTTTGTAACTAGTCTTCTTACACCTATTGTAAAAGTATGGAAAAAAGGAGCCAAGAATGGTAAATTAAATGCTAAATCATTTTTCACATTGAGTGCCTATAATGATTGGATTACTGCTCATAATGGCGGTAAAGGTTATGAAATTAAATATTATAAAGGGTTGGGATCAAGCACTCCACAAGAAGGTAAAGAATATTTTAAAGAATTTAAAATTGTGATTTATCATTGGGACGACGAAGCCTCAACTACTGTTAATATGGCATTTGCTAAAGATATGGCTAATAGTCGTAAAACTTGGTTAAGTGATTATGATGAAAATGCGATTTTAGATATTAATCAATCATCCGTTTCAATTAGTGATTTTATTAATAAAGACCTAATTCATTTTAGTAATTATGATAATCATCGTAGTATTCCTAGTATCTTTGATGGATTAAAACCTAGTTTGCGCAAAATTATGTATTGTGCTTTTAAACGTAATCTTAAAAGTGAAATTAAAGTAGCCCAACTCGCAGGATATGTGAGCGAACACGGTGCTTATCATCACGGTGAAATGAGTTTAAATGGAGCCATTATTAATTTAGCACAAAACTATGTTGGAACAAATAATATTAATTTATTAATGCCAGAAGGACAATTTGGCTCACGTTTAGAAGGTGGTAAAGATAGTGCCGCACCTAGGTATATCTTTACATACCTTTCTAAAATTACAAATGTTCTCTTTAATAAAGAAGATATACCTTTATTAAAACGTAATACGGATGATGGAGAATTAATTGAACCAGTCTTTTATATGCCGATTATTCCTACTATTTTGGTAAATGGAACACTCGGTATTGGAACAGGATGGTCAACAAATATTCCTCAATTTAATCCTTTAGATATTATAAATAATATTAAATGTTTAATGAATGGTGAGCCAGTTATTCCAATGAACCCTTGGTATAGAGGATTTCGTGGTAATATTATTCGTTTATCAGATAATAAATGGTTAAGTAAAGGTGTTTATAATATTGTTAATAATAATACTTTAGAAATTACAGAATTACCTATTGGTTATTGGACTTCTGATTTTAAAGAATTATTGGATATGTATGAAAAAGGATACAAAGTCGATTTACCTACACCTACTGCTAAAAAAGGTAGTAAAGCATCTAATATTAAATTGCCTAAATGGGCTGATTATACTGAAGAAGATGGTAAATTAATTAAATCTTATAAAAATGAAAGTTCAGAAGCCAATATTAAATTTACATTAACATTTAATCCTAAAATTATGAATAAATTGTTAAATGGAACTGATAAAATGGGTTTAACAGAATTAGAAAAATTATTTCATCTTAGTGGGAGTATTAGTTGTTGTAATACAATGAATTTATATGATGAACATAATAAATTGAAAAATTTTAAAAGCCCCGAAGAAATTTTAGACTATTATTATAGTCATCGCTTACATTATTATGAGTTGCGAAGACAAAATATTATTAAAAATCTAGAACAAGATTTGTTTCTATTATCTACTAGAGCACGATTTATTCTTGATGTTATTAATGATGTTGTTAAAATTCGTAATATTCCTAAAGCCGAAGTCATCAAACAATTAGAAAACTTAAAATACCCTAAAATGGTTAATAGTATTCTTACACATTTAGATACAATGACAGAAAAACAAAGGAATGATAGTAGTTATGGTTCTTATGATTTCTTAATTGGTATGCCTATTTACAATCTTACAAAAGAAAAAGTAGATGAATTATTAAAAGAAAAAGAAAATGTTGAAACCGAATTATCTATTATGAAAAGTAAAACAGATAAACTATTATGGGAAGAAGACTTAAAGAGTTTTGAAGGAGAATATAAAAAACATATGAATGATTATTGTGATTATATGGCAATTGATCCAAAAGTAATGGAAGCCTACAATACTTATAAATCTGGTAGTAAAAAACTTTTAATGAAAAAAAAATAAAGTTATTAGTTATAAAATAATAAAATTATAAAACTATAAAATTATAAAACTATAAAACTATAAAATTATAAAATAATTTAATATTAAGATGAAATAATATGTTCTATATCTAATTCATCATTATTAGATAATTCTTTTAATTTTTTTATATTATTTTCGTGTTTAAGAATATGTTTAATATTTCGTCCTCTATCTTTTTTCATATTATTATAAGCATTTAACTTACCTAATGTATTTTTATTTTTTACTAAAGTTTCTTCTAGTTTTTCTCTTTCATTAAGTTTTTTTACAAATTTTGTATTAGGATAATGTGATAATTGTAATTGATTTGCTAGTTCTCCATATTCAACTTTACCATATTTTTGAGTTATCTCACTATTTTCAATAGAATTATCATTTAATTCTTTATTAATAATATGTCTTTTTTCTTTTTGTTTAGAAACTTGTGTAGTAAATATATCTTTTACTATAGGTTCATCATTTATTTGTTTAACATAATTTGAAATTTGTTTTCGATTTTTATCATTATTATTATCTGTTTCATATGAAATTACATTTTCAATTCCCCAATTTATTTCATTTTTAGTTTCAGTATCTAATATACATTCACCTAATTCTTTTCGTAAATTAGATAAACTATTATTAAATATTTCATTATAAACATCATTTTTAATAGTTGTTATATTATCCATAAGAGCAAGTTGTTCTTCAAAACATAAATCATTTTTACAATCTATCATAATACTATATAAAAGCGTTGTGCTATTATTAAATATTTCTTTACGAAACTCACGTAGTTGAAATACATCTATTGATGGCTCATTACTATTGTTATTGTTATTTGTATTATCATTATTATTATCATTAGTATTATTTGTATTATTAGTATTATTTGTATTATAATTAGTATTATTTGAATTGTATTTTAAATAAGATATAGTAGAATGTTTTTTATTAACTTTATAAAAATTTTTATTTTCATTACGATTATAAACTATCTTTAATATTTTAATACAGGCTTTATGTCCAGAACGTAATATTTCTAATTTTTCTTTATTTGATAAAAAATCAGTATTTTCTTGACCGAATGGATTAATATGTTGAATAATTATATTATTAGTAATATTTATTTGTCTATTATCTATAGTTCCATTATTAGTATTATCATTATTATTTATTGTATTATTTGTTATAATATTAATACTATAACATTTTTTATTATTTATATGTCTTGTTAAACTTGATTTATGTTTAAATAATTTATTACATTGCTCACATTGTATTTTATTAGTATTACTTGTATTACTTGTATTACTTGTATTACTTGTATTACTTGTATTACTTGTATTACTTATATTATTATCATTATCATTATTATTATTATTATTATTATTATTATATTTACATCCATATACACCTTCTCTATGTTTTTTTAATTTACTTGGATATTTATAATCTTTTAAACATAATTTACATATAGATGACATTTATTATTAATAATAATTTATTATTAGTAATAATATATTACTAATAAAGAATATATTACTAATAAAGAATATATTACTAATAAAGAATATTATTATTTTTATTTTTAAATTAAAAATATTATTTAAATTCTGGAAAAATACACTAAAATAATAATAAAGTATTTAATTTAATAATAATTTTACAATAATTATAAAATGTATTTTTATTTTCGTCTATCAAAATTTAGAAAAAAAAGTACACACCCCTCCTTGAACATAGTTGCAAAGTTCAGTTTTTATCCGCCCATCGAGTAGCGATTTTACACCAGTCGAGTAGTCGAGTGGAGTTTTACTGCTCGAGCATTGTGTTTTTTTCTCTATTTTTTACATTTTTTCACATTTTTTCACATTTTTTCACATTTTTTCACATTTTTCACATTTTTTCACATTTTTTCACATTTTTTACTTTTATAAAATGTATTTTTATTTTCGTCTTTCAAAATTTAGAAAAAAAAGTGCACACCCCTCCTTGAACATAGTTGCAAAGTTCAGTTT
>Ga0209714_1001007_pt1 | contig 15584 bp, 14 predicted proteins | sample COGITO_mtgs_1104_5_FD_185517 | JGI IMG/M metagenome (GOLD analysis project Ga0209714, IMG submission 185517) | Pelagic marine microbial communities from North Sea - COGITO_mtgs_110414 (SPAdes) (version 2) | ecosystem: Environmental > Aquatic > Marine > Epipelagic ...
ACGCACGCACGCACACACACACACACACACACACAGCATGAAGAAAAAATGGCATTATTTTGAGGGGTTCTTGTCTAGATCGGAACAGATGACTATGGTGAAGGAGGTCATTGGAACAGACAGGATGAGCACCTCTGGTAACATTGATAAATTTGATTTCTCTTCCGCTGCGGCGTCGTGCAAAATCAACCTGAATTTGCCGTACGCAAACGCTCCTTTTGGGGACTCCCTCTCGTCTATACCCCCGCTTGCTCAGAAGGCATTCCGATTAGCTTCGAAGGCAGACATGGGTAATACTTTTTTGGACGACCTGTCCAGAAGCAATCTTACCGGACTGTCGCTGCTGTATGCAAAGACCAGTAACATGCCGCCGCACTACGATTCGCCGACTCAACCAGGCAACACATCGGAGTGGCTGGTAATGTTTAACTTGGGTGCCAGTATTCACTTCAGGTGTGACGACAGCATCCTCGAGGTGAAGAATGGTGATGCAGTGGTCATGGATGCAATGCAGGTGTTCCACGGAGTTGAGGGGGTATTGGATAGTAACATAAGCACTTTGGAGGTGTCAAAAATCATCGGCCTACACGACGTTTGTGCGAACGGGCGGTTGGGGGTGCTGTTGTGGAAGGCCCAGAATTCAGATGTAAAAAGTCAAACTGTAGATTCTGTAGATTCTGTCATGGACAACGGAGGCGCTTTTCAGAATATGTTCGCCAACAGTAGTGACGAAGATGAATAACAGAAAGAGTAGTAGACTCTACCAGCAGCGTATTTTATTTGTAATACCTCGCTCTTTACAAGTTTTTATTCATTCACTTTGGCTGTTGCAGCTGCTTGGTCATCTTGTGAGCGGCGGCATTCCACTCCATCTTGGACCTGGTGATGGGAAGTACCCTCCTCATACTCTTCAACGTCTCATCGCTCATATTCCCGTACATTTGCAAAAGTCCCATCTGAAGGACCTCTTCACACTCCTTAATTCTTGCAGCGACATTGCGACCAAACTCTTCGCTAGTTGCCCCTGAGATATTCTGGCTTGGAAATTCTTTCGATGTGTTTAGCTGGACGTTGCCCTCCTCAAAATAGTGGGCAATAATCTTTGCAGAGCCGCTCAGTTCCCCACTCCCCGCAAGAGTCCACCTTGAGACCCAACTCCCACTCCAGTAGTTCTTCAAATTGAGCTTTTCCCCGCTTACCACAATCTGAATATTTTTGTCTTTACTGTAAACCCCTGCACATGCAATCCCTCCTGAATAGTGTTTCTTTAAATAGTCATTGACAGCTTTCTGGATCGCTGCCCGCTTATCCTCCAACGACGAATCAAATGTGTTTGGGGGAAGAGGCTTTGCAGGGTCGACCCTCCCTGTGCGCTGTACGTGGTCCACCTTCACCACCTTCTTTGTATTTGTATCGACGTACTTTGTCGGGTCAATCTCCCCCTCCTTACAAACCACAATATTCTCACCCCCCTCAACAGCAACAATGCTGCCGTTCCTCTCGTTGTACGCCTTTGCAATCCCACTCAACATGGGAGCAGTCAACAACCCATCAGGGAGCAGCTTCTTCACATCGGCAAGGACTGAGTCAAATTGCCCAGGAGGGGAAGATATCATAAAGTGTTGGGCGATTTGGAGCTTCTCCTGGTCGCTGACCTCCTCTTCAAACTACCGTTCACGATGGGGAGAGGGTACGCATGTGGAGAGAAGAGAAGGAGGAAGTTGACGAAGGGGAAAGATTTTTTAGTGGAGATGGGTTAGTGATATGAAAGAGCAGCGCCACCGGATGCGTTTAGAACTACTTACATCATCAGACATGATAAGGCTGCACTGCTTGGTTTCAAGGAACACTTGGTTGATTTAGCTCAGATTTTTTTGGCAGCTTCCCCGGCGGAGATAGCTCTTGTACGCAACCCACATTTTGGCAAAATAGGACGAATTCAACACCCTACTACTCGCATTGTCCACTAATCCACCCCCATCGCAATTGAATGCTATACTTTTTAACGGAAAAAAGAAAGATATAAAAGATATAACAGGGGTGTGTGGGTGTGTGTGGTTATTGTTACATTATTATCAAACATTGGCTAAGGTAGGACAAGTTAACAAGACAAGAAGAGATGGTATCTCGCATGCATCCTTCTATTCCAGCAGAGCCGCGTTACGAGAAGAAGTTCGTCAGCGTTCTGGGAAAGCGGATGGCTTACGTGGAAGCACATGCATCGTCTCAAGGCAGTTCTGATACTCAGGATACCATTGTTTTTGTCCATGGCAATCCTACCTCTTCCTATATGTGGAGAAATGTGATGCCGCACTGTGAAGAGCTCAAAGGGATCGATGGCGGAAACGTGCGCTTGATTGCGCTTGACCTAATTGGGATGGGGGCTTCGGAAAAGCTGGACAATTTTGATGACCCTCGCCGGTACTCCTTGAAGGAGCAGTGCACTTATTTCTCGGCTTTTCTGGAAGCATTGAACGTGCGGGAGCGCGTCACGTTGGTGGCACACTCTTGGGGCGGTACACTAGCTGCACATTGGGGAAGCCAACAAAACCAGAGGGGAAATTCGAAGGCAGTTCACGGCATGGTAATTCTCGAGGTTGTCTACAAACCTTTCTCTTCTTGGGAGCACGTCCCGAAAAAAATCCGTGGCGGTGTGAAACTTATGCTAAGGCCTCCTATCAAATGGTTTTTCGGATGTTTTGGATCTTTTGACCTTGGTGCTTTTCTCATCATGAAAAAAAACCTCATGCTTGAGTCGATGAAAGATCGTGTTTTGCGCACTGACTTCGGAGAGGCGGAGATGAAGCACTACCGACAGGGGTTCGAAAAGACACATCCACAAGGAATAGAGTCCCGGAGACCTATCCTGTCGTTCGTGCGCTCTATTCCCGTAGCTGGCGAGCCTCCCGAGGTCGTTGAGATTATGGATGCAGGGAGGGCGTGGCTTGCAGACAGCCAAATTCCAATTTTGTTTTTTAGCGTCCAGCCTGGCACGATGATGCCGGGGGACAGGGATTTCATTCGTGGGTTGGGGAAGAATGTGACTGAGATTGAGGTTGAGGGTGGGCATATGGTGACGGAGGATTGTCCCGACGATGTGGGGAGAAATATTTTGAAATGGTTTGAGGAAAATTTGAAAATAACAGTAGTAAAGGGATAAAGGGAGAACACCCCTAAAGTTGGCTCTTTCAAATTATCTACGACAAAGCGATGTTAGACCTGGGTATTTTTCATTCTTGCCAACAACAATGTCGTAGTATCCTTCAGACAATAACAATTCTTCGACCTCTTCATGATCACCCCAGCAGTAAATTGAATCTTCATCTACGTCTCCACTTGTAGGCAGCAGCCGTCCGTTTCGAATCCATTCTAAAGTTGCTTCCTCAACAAAAGCATTCACAAAATTGCCACCGGAGTCGGCCGGAGCGCACAAAAAATTGAAACTGATGGCTCCTTTTCTATACTTGATATCCCCCTCCTCACTCGTGTAGTAAGTAGTCCCCACAACTGGCACGGTCCGAAAACTGTCATAAAAGCACTTATAGCTGACTCCGTTTTCATTGAAAAAACTTATGAGATCCCTCATTGCCTTTCTTAGCGGTGCGTGCGCTTCAATGTAGATGACCGGTTTGCATCTTACTATTAATTCGAGCGAGCCCTGGATTGCCCACACATCCATCCCCTCCAAGTCTGTCTTAATCACAGAGGGACAGGTTGTTGGCAGCTCCCTTATGCGGACAAGTGTGTCGATTGAGGTGGAACGCACTGTTCTTCCTTCAACATGACCTTCAACTTGTTTCTGATCCTTAAAGCAAAAAACTCCGCTGTTTTCCTCCTTCACATCACCAACATCAAAATTGTCATTTTTGCCGTCACCAATACTCATTCTCTCATAGCCACTAGAACCCTCCGACGTCGAGTTTCCAAGCACAACGTCATGAATCTCGACGGAATCCCCAGCGTCATTGAACACTACGTTGTTGTACAGCACACCTCGATTCTTCCAGTGAGGCTCAAAGGCGTGCACAAAGCCTGATTTTCCGACCATTAAAGAGAGTGGAATTGTGTGTGTGCCAATATGAGAGCCGCCCTCAAAGACAACATCCCCCGGCCTAATATAGCTCGACAATAGAGACAAAACCTCATCTTCCCACTCACCAAACTCTTTCATATGGCTCCCAATGACTCGGTCAGAATTGTAGATTGTCATGAGAGAGTATTTCGTACGCAAGACGGACAACTTATCGGAAGATAGCACGACATGGTTATTCGAGGTCTTTTGAAGCACAGGATTAACCTTAACATTTATTGTCACAGGCTTGCCTTTGCGGCCTTCTCGTTCAAACCAGACCTTTGCTGTAGTTGACTGTTTATAAGGAGATATTCCCCTGAGCTCAACCGTCGAAAGGTTACCATTGTGAGTGCCGTCGTTGCTATTCTCCGAGGAAGGAACAGCATTACAGAAAACAGGGTTGATATCCAAGATATCATTGTTAGCGATGCCGTAGATTTGACTGCAAACAAAAGCAGGGTAGTTTTCCAAAGCTAACGGCAAAGTGAAGACACAGCTGAGCACTTGGCTACTGGTAAGTTCAACCGAAAAATTATTCGAAATCAATTGGGGCGAAGGAGGCAGTATTATTTCAACTTCAGAGATAGTTTTTGATACACCATAGGAACCTAGAAGTAATGCAAGCTGAAAGAGTTTGGAGCACATGATGATGGGTGGAGAAGCACTCTTAGGCACCTCTATACACCAAAACACCGGCTTTGAACAGACAGAATCTTCTCTCAGGAAATTTGGCTACAAAAAATTACAAATTTTGCGGGTTTTGGTTGCGGATTTTTAATTTTCATGAAGGTGTCTCAATGTGACACCTCCGACGACACCTCCCGGTCAAATGTTGCAACAACAGTAGAGGCACAAAAGAGGGCGTTCTTCAAAAATATCTCTGGCCTCCTAGAAACCATCTTTAGGAGGAATAATCGAAGTAACTCCACTCTTTACATCTGCCCATTGGACAGAAAAAACGGACAGAAGAAGCGGTTACCATGGCAATTCCTTTTGATTATCTTTATGGCGAGATCATCTGTGAGCCCGGTGAATACTCGGCGGATCCAGACTGGGATTCAACCTCTGCTGTTATAGATAGCGGATGGGGCAACTGCCACGATCCGCTAGTTGGTGGTCCTGGCCACAATGGCAAATTTTGTCAGAAAGCCTGGATCAATGAAAACGAGACAAAATGGGAGTGGCGTTGTACGTGCTCTACGACATGGCCCCTAACCGGCGAAGATTGCACCTCCCCAACACAACACTGGTTGATCTTTATACTGCATCAGATATACTGCAGTGGCATTCTCTATCACGAGTCCTACAGAGGAGCTAGGATCGCCAAGATGATGTTCAAGCTCGCCAGCGGGAAAGCCAATGCGGCTAATCTAAGTTGCTTTTTTGCGAGTGTCGCTATGTTTTTTTTGGGCTGTATGCACTTTAGCTGGATTCTCAGGTCAATCCCCATCTATAGCGACGAGGAATTCAGACTTCTGCAATTTGTTACCCCTATTGCCTCAACAGCCTTGGCTGAGAGTTTTTTGGGATTATCTCTTGCGTGGCTCGACATCGCGGTGAAGAGTAGCCAGATGACCGGCGGCCAGAGAAATGCTTACAAGAAACGCAAGCAAGGCCTCAAAGGATTTATGTGGTTCATCGCATCTATAAACTTTTATCTCTTTATCATCGGCCGCGCGTCGTGGATAGGTGGCCTTGGGATGATGATAACGATCATCATCACACCGACACTTAGGATTGGTGGCGGTAGACTTTGTGATATCCTCGAGGCCCAGTTGGCATCTGCACGTGCTCGTAAGGAGGCTGAAGACGATGCCAAAAAAGCTGCTGAAGGTGGTGACGGTGAGAAGAAGAAGAAATTCATGGATCGCTTCATGAGTGGTGAGCTCGATTTGCCCGCCCTAATCAGGAGGACAATGTCTGTTTTTATATGGTGTGTTCCTCCCTTTCTGGTTGCCCAGTTAGGGGCCTTCTATTTCATGAATAAGAGGAAAAGCACCGCCCGGACAGACCTTCTCGCCCTGCAAATGCTTCCTGGCAGCATTGCTGTCACGCTGGCGGTGATACCGGTGCATTTTGTCCTCAGTTTCTTCGACGAAACGAATAAACGGAAGTTGGAGAAGTTGAAGCGTGCCCGCGCACAACAGTTTGCAGGCAAAGTTTCTAGTATGTTTAGTAGGATTGGAAGTACTTTTAAGGGAAGCAGGAGCAGAACAAGCCGCAAGAGCACCAGCAAAGGGAGCAGTAAAAAAAGCAGCAAAGTTTCATCTTCGACTGGTTTGTCATCAATGGGTGCCAGTACGAGCGGAAAATCCAGTACTGGGAGCAGCAGTTTGGGCAGTAGCACGGGCAGCGGCGCCAGCGGCGCCAGTGGTGTCAGTGGTGTCAGCGATGTCAGTGGTGTCAGTGGTGTCAGTGGTGTCAGTGGTGTCAGTGGTGTCATCAGCGATGTCAGCGATGTCAGCGATGTCAGTGGTGTGGAAGAGAGCGGGTTCGAGGATAGCGAGTATGAGGAGATAAGTACTGTTGAGAGTTCTGTTGAGAGCACGGTTGAGAGCACGGTCGAGTGAGCCGGGCAAGGAGAGAAAGGATCGCAATTTTGTTCACTCTTATTTTTTGGGCTTCTCGGATTCTCGGGTCATCGTCGGATAGATAGCTTGTCGGATACATACTCGTTAAAATTATTTGTAAATACGTAAAATTGGAATGCGTTGGTGGAATTTACGATGGAAACGCAAATCTCATATACATAATTATACAATTAAAATAACAATCATCATCTATCTGTTCTCTGTGTTCTAACATACTCCTGGTAGAAGCTCCGAGGCATCCATGCTGCGGCCATACTGGCTTCGCCCCAAGCACCGGCAGGCCCACCCGCTGCAGGTGCGTTCGACGTGCTCATGGAGGTTGCTTGCCTACCGAACGCTTCCCGCGGACTGCGCATTAAGTTAGCGTCCTCCATCGAACCCCCGTAACTATAAGTTGGTCGTGTCAGACTAGAATACTGAGGATGGAGGTTAGAGCTGTTGATACTGTCAAGGGCGTCATGTGGGACCTCTTTCTTTGGGATTGAAGGAATTGTGGTCTTAAGTTGGTTCAGAAGATCAAGTGTTCCACCAATATCGTCATCTGGAAGGTTTTCCCCGTTCTCTCTTTTGGCGTCGATATCGGTCTTGGTGTGGAGGCTGAGGTGTTTATTGTGTTTGAATAGGTTTTGGCTGTCCATTATTTCATTTATCTGGTCGTCAACGTTTGTAAAGAACGGCGTTTGATCAACACCATCAGATTCCGAGGATGGGGGCGGGGACCGGTGTATCTTCTTATTTTGCTTTTTCAAGGAGGACGAAGAGGAGGAAGAAGATTTCTTCGATTTACTCTTCTTTTTTTTCTTTTCCTTTTTCTTTTTCTTCTTCTTCTTGCTTGTTCTGCGATCCGAAGAGGAATCGCTGAATTCACTTTCGCTTGATATTTCACTATCGCTGCTCGTAAAGTCATTTTCGGCAATGTTCTGGTACTTTTTTTTCTTCAGCTTGGTGCGTTCCCTCATATTTTCAAGATCCTTTCTCTCCTCTGCAATCCCCTCCTTCAATTTTTCCCTCGAGGACTCGATTATTTTACCCGCAACCCCCTCAATCCACCCCATCTGCTCCCTGATGTCCAACTTATTCCTTTCCCCTGTTACCTCCTCTTTTGTTCGCTTCAAATCGGCACGCTGAATCTGCAAATCAGCCTCGCGGGAAGCCAGCTCCGTTTCCTTCAGTTTGACCTTGTTTAGCGCCTCGTCAACTTCATCCTTCATGGAGCGGATCACAATCTCGTAATCCGTTCGTTGCTTGCTCAAATCAATCTTTCTGTCGTTTTCTAGCTTGGCTTTGTACTCAAGAAGTTCATTCTTTTTCATTGCCTCAAGCTTATCGCGCAGCATTGTTGTGTTTTTACTGTGTTCCACCTCCATTCTCTCTCTCAGTAGTTTCTGCTCACTTTCCCTCTGTCGCTCAAAGAGCTCTTTTTCAGCGCTCAATCTCATCAGAAAGCCCTTCTCCATCTCATTTCGGACGGTTTCCTCTCTGCTCTTCGCTTCCCTTTCCCAAGTTTGCACAACGTCCATCAGTTGTTGCTGGACCTTCAACCGTTCTTCCGCCTGAGACGCTTTGAGTTTTGCCATGCTCTCCTGCAGCTCCAAGTAACTTCGCCTCTCTGCTTGTAATTCGGCCGTTAGAGTACTTAACTGGTGTTTGTACTGCTCGTTGGCTTCAGACATCTCCCGAGCCTGCTTCTTCAGCTCCCTGCTGCTTTCAGCATGCTGCTCATGCACCCTTTGTTCAGTCTCCAGAATGTTGGTTTTCAACCTGTGGTTCATCTCTGCTTCGGCAAACACAACGCGCTCCTCCAGCTCCCGCTTGTCCCGCTTAAAGCGACCCTCAATCTCCATTGTCTTCTCTTTCAAGCTGCTCTGAAACTCCAACTTGAGTTCCTTCACCCTCTCCTCTTGCCCCTTTAATACCCCCTCAAGATGAGCCTCTGCTCCCTTCTTCTGTTCTTCTAGCCTCACACTACCCTCAGCCAGCAGCTCTTTGCAAAGTACCACCTCGGCCTCAGCATCCAAAGTCTTTCGGAGCAAGTCCCGAATCTCCACCTGAATCACCTGCAAAAGCTGGCGCTGGGTGGGTTGTGAGTGAATTAGTTCGTTTGAAGTAAATCCGCTTAAAATAAACGACGGCATCGTTTTCTTACCTCCTGTTCTGGACCTTGCTGAGCGCGACGCAAGAACCGCGAGAGATACGAAGTTATTCTGGCATCAACTGCACGGAATGCCGCAGAGTATTTCTCACTCAATACTGTATGAGAAATTGTGTTGTTCATCGTATACTGCTGTTTTTGCTGATACTGCTGTTGTTGTTGCTGATACTGCTGTTGTTGCTGCTGTTGTCTTGAAGGCGATTGCGATGCGTGGAACTTTTGTTGTTGTTGTTGTTGTTGTTGTTGTTGTTTTTGTTGTTGTTGCTGCTGCAGCTGAGGGTAATGGCTATGGCGCTGCTGGAACTCATCATACTGCCGTTGATACTCCTGTTGCTGCTGGAACGCGTACGACGCGGCCAGATTGGATGAACGCAGGGGGGACTGTTGCCTTATATGGTCTACCGATATCTCAGAAGCATGGTTGGTAGGAGGTTGCGGATTCTCACTAGCCGGTGCTGTTTGTAAAGAGGTGGGATTCTCCACGGGCGAAGAAGATTTTTCGTGCAGGGGAGTAGAGGGAGTTTCATCGCCAGATGACGGCCCGGTTTCTTGGTCCATCGTTCACTATTTGTTGAGAACAAATATTTGTAATATGGTTGTTTTTCCTATTTTCTTTATCACATTTCCCAACTGACAAAATTAAAATGGGACATTTACACAAGTGCAACCAACACGTACATTTAAGTGGTGGTTGTTCACGAAATCGAAAATATTCTTAATTCACTCTGTCCTATTTATAATTATAATTAGTTCAGACCACCATCAAACCTACTCCTTCAGCACCTCCTTGCTTGTCAACCCGCTCATTTTGACACTGACATCCCACACGTTCATGGCCGTCTGTAAATCCCTCACGGCAACGCTCTGTTCATTCTCAAAAATTTCTCCGCCACTTCCTCCAGCTCCCCTGGGCTTCCCGTCGGCAGAATACCTCCCCACATTTTGTGCTCCGCCATTCCAGCTCCAGTAAACCCCAGATTTGCTGCAAATGGGGTCATCAACGCACTGCGCGAGTCTTTGTCCTGCCTCCTCTTGCCCAACATATCCACCGGTCACGTATTTCATGAAAAGAGGAAAGATCTGCGGGGCAAGGTTGTGGGTAGGTGATTGTGAGTTGATGCATTCATGTGATGATGATGACGATGACGTGAGCAACTGAAGCAATACAAGCTGAAAACTAGAATTACTTCAAGCGCGCAAAAGACAACGTACCTTGCGGAACCACTGCCTCTTTTCTCGGAACAACTCAGTCTCAGCGATGCAGCCGGGGTACATGCTGCTGAAGACAATTCCCGTCTTCTCATGGTAGCGGCGATGAAGTTCAGAGACAGTCATCATATTCATCACCTTGCTGTCCTTGTATGCCTGTGTTACGCGTAGAACAAGCGAGGGCGAAAGGGTTAGAGGGTGCGACGGAAGATTGGGATGATTAATTACCTTAATACATGTTGAGACTGGCACTCAGATTTTCTTTCACTTCAATTTCAATTTCAATTTCAATTTCAATTTCCAATTTCACTTACTTTGGCACCATCAAACCTTTTACCGTCAGCCATTGCAATAGGTTTTTTACCCGAAAGTTCCCCTTGGTAACCTTGTAATTTACCAAGATCAGCCTTGGGGTAAACGAGACCACCACCGACAGTGTTGGTATTGCCAGTAATCGACCCAACTATTACCACCCTTGCGCCTTTGGCCTTCTTGAGGTCGTTGAGGAGCAGGTTCACCAACAGAAAATGACCGAGGTGGTTGACCCCCATACTCATTTCGTAACCATCGTCAGTCCAGGCGGGATTGGGGTCCTTAGGAAGATAGACGGCGGCATTGCATACAAGATGAGTGAGGGGCCGAGCACTCTTGAAGGCCTTGAGGTTGGCAACAAAGTCCCGCACAGAGGTGAGCGAGGCCAGCTCCAGTTGCATCACCGTGTAGCTATCTTTGGGGATTTTAAGCTCCTCCGCGACACGCTTTCCCTTCTCAACATCTCGCACGGCCATGACAATGAAATACTTGTTGGTGTTGGAGAGTGCTCGAGCACACTCCCTTCCCAAGCCAGAGGAAGCGCCAGTGATTACAACCTGACTGCAGAGTTAGTTCACGTTCAATGCGATGCTCAATCCTAACTGCCGCATATTCATCACGTTAACAACACGCACTGTCCATGCATCCATCCATACATATACATCACCCCGCAAATAACCTAGGCCTCAATAGCGCTCCACCACCACTCACCAATTTCTTGAGGCCAATTTTTAGACCCCCTAGCACCTTCGGTGCCTGCTTCTTCTTGTACAAAGCAGGGAGATCTTCATTGATTTCACTTGCAGGTAGAGTTGCTGGTATGGTGCCAGCAAATAGAGGGGAGGTAAAGGAGAAAAGGGGCTGGGCAGGAGGACGAGGTAAGTGCCGGAAGGAGGAGAGAGAAGGAGGTGAGTGTGGCCCAAGAGGGACGAAAGAGTCTATTGCGGAGAACAGACCGCAGCAGCATAGGATCAGAAACCTCATGGGCTGCTAAAATTGCAAAATTAATCCTTATTGTTAGTATTGATGGCCGACTCGGTTTTTTTCCGATTTTCGTGAGTTCGACGATGTGAGAAAGCCATTTTTTGTTCTTCACCTGGACTCCATTATAGCTTGTTTACACTTCTTGCCTGGTCAAGTTAAAGTGTCCGATTGTTGAAAACCCCCTATTTGCACTCATTATAGTTTAAAGGCTCTCATTTTTATTGAAGTTAACAAGTACAATATTCTTCACCCACCAACCACCTTACTGGAGCAGCTTGCCTCCAACTGGGATGATGTTATCGAAAAGAATAGCAGAGGTACCGCAAACCTTAACAGCGTCAGTCTCACCCTCGCAGCCTACACCATCCTGAGGCTTGGTGTCCATGCCACAGTTATTTTCGGGATCATCTAAAGAATCGGGGTCAACACGGAGGAGGCGAATGTAGCCATCCTCTGCCCAAGTGGGCTTCCAGCTATTCCGGATGAGAAAGTAATCGAGACCAGTCTTATCATCAGTGCCGTATCCGACGAGAACAACGGCGTGGTTTACATCGAGGTTGTCCTCGATGAATCCACCGTCCATCTGGAAGATGCCAGATTCGTATGACTTCCAGGGGCTGGCAGCTACACTGACAGCCACAGGTCCGGTCTTCGCAATAGCATTCATAAGGGAAAGATAGTCGTTAGCTGGGATCTTTGCGTATCCCTCAATATTGGCAACTCCACCATTAATGCCATCGGGATCGGGCCCGGCGGTACCACGGAGGAAACTGGTGGTCTCATCAGGGTGGATAGTGCAGTTTCCATTGTCTCCATAGTAGCTAGTGTAACCCATCTGGTATTCCTGAACGATTCCACCGTGTTCAATCGCATAGTCGAACGCGAGATCGACGGTAGCACCCTGGCAGCCGCCGGTTCCACCACACTTGTCGGGGTTGGGCATGCAGCTCACAAACTCCTGAGGAGCAAGGTTGAACAAAGTTCCGGTCTCGAGAGCAATGTGGGACTCGAGGGTGGCCGTAGCTGCAAAAGACCAGCAGCTACCGCATCCTCCCTGGTCCTTCACGGCGGTCACCACGCCCTTCTCTCGCCAGTCAACATGATCCGGAAGAGTCTCGATTGGGTCGACATCAAAGGGGAGCTCATCACGGGTAAGGGTGCGGCGAGTGGAGCCTCCCCAAGAGCTGTGGTGCATCTTCGAGTATCCGAAGTTACCCTCAGACTCGTCCATGTCGGTAAACTCATTCACGCCCTTCTTGTAGCTCGTTCCAAGAAGGGAGTTGTGGCGGAGAATATCAGCCAAGTTCTTCTTGAAGATCTTCTCCCTGACGGGGTGTTCTGTGGCAGAGTAGCTACAAATGCGATCGGTTAGTGAGAATGTCATGCAATAGGAACAAAATTAGGCCGACTCACGACATAATTTGGTAAAAAAACAGCAGCAAAGTGTGACTCACCTCTTGCCGTGGTCAAGCTTGTATTGCTCGAAACTGTAACTCTCATCCAGCTCGTAATGCCTGGGAGCGGCAGATGCGGTTGCAAGGAGAGCGAGTGCGGCAGATAAAAATTTCATTGCGTCGATAAGGGTGTGAATTGGGGGTTGTTCTGCTGAAGAAACCAATTCACTGAAAATTGGCCAATCTGAATGGACTAATTAAAAACTCGCTCTAGTCCAAATTTAACAGGCCCACAAACGTCAACACACATTAGTGACGCCAATTTGCACACAAAAATACGGAACAGTATTTTTTTGACGCGTAGTCAGCACTTGACTCTCCCCAACAGATCGACAACATGCCCCCTGCAAATGCGCCCCCAAACCACATTAAATTCACAGGTTACCTCCAGCCCTCCTTTCCGAAGGCCGTTCCTAAACCGGCCGTTCGATATAACAAGGGAGGATGCGATTTCAGAACTGCCATTGCACCTGCTTGTGGCAAGCAAGTGATAAGTGGGAAGCACCTGCGAACAGCTGGGACGGCAGTCTTCTCACAGAACAAGCGATTTATGCCTGAAAAGTATCGGAGCCCGGGACCTAGGTACGACCCTGTCAGCAGTATGGGAAAGCAGGCGAATTCAAGGAAGGTGGCCGGAGGTGCTGTCAAATTTGGTACTAGCAGCAGGGAAGGAGCCATGAAACTTTACGCCATCTACACGACAAAGTGAAGAGATTTTTGCGCATCTATTTGGATGTTGTCCCGAATGTGTTTATTTTTTGCAGCATTAGTGTCTTAATTTGCAGCTGAAGAAGTGAAGTTTTGGAATGAAAAAAGTGGCTTCTCTCAACCCAACCGAAAAAAAAACAACCTCACCCTAGCTTTTTAGTTATATTTTTTAACCGTAACATTCACTCCTTCTCGCCTTCCTTTTCTTTCTCTCCGCCCTCTTCCGTGGCACCAGTATTCAGTCCCTCAAGAGCAGCGGCAGCTTCATCACCAGCCTCGGTGCCGCCCTCAGCATCAGCTCCCTCCATCTCCTTCTTCATGTGCTCCTGAGCAGCGAGGAACTGTGGATTAAAAAATTCAACAAGTGTTAGTGAAGAAGGCGAAGAAGGTGAAGGGGGTGCTGCTGCTGTCCCCCTCCCGAGAAAATGTGCCTTAAGACTGCGGCTGCGTCAGCAGCGAACCCACACACACACACACTCCCCACTCGCCACTCATCAGTCCCCACTCATCAGTCCCCACTCATCAGTCCCAACTCCCAACTCCCAACTCACCTCCTTCTTAAAAGCCTCTGCCTTCTCCGTGTTGCCAAACCGCATAGCGAAAATAGTCTCGACAAGCTCCTCCCCTCCGGAGAAATCAAACGCAGACCACACCCACGATCGGTCAGATCCAGAGTTAGGCTCCAGCACAATTCGGGGGTCCACAACGTGGTTCACAATGATTTTGAGGGTCTTCTCCTGACGCATGAGGAGGCGAATTTTGCCGAACTCGTTGTGCTTCAGAAGGGTCACATCCCCGACGCCCCTCTCCTTCCAAGACTTATTGCCCGTGCCCTCATCGAGGAGAGTCTCTCCAAAAACAAAAAGCTTGCACCTCTGTGTATAAAGAACCGTCTCCTCCTCAGTTCCTGTCTTAACTTCAACCTCATCGAGCTTCACAACGGGTTCAAAAGAAGCAGTGCAATCCTGCAAGAGTAACGAGAGGTTCGGTGTTAGTTGTACGCATTGTGAACTGCTGATTATGCATGCATGGGTGCAGATGTGTTTCAGCTTCAAAAATGTGCAAAATGGCTTTGCCTTTGCTGGACAAAGCTTGGACAAGGACTTGCAACCGCGAGGAATTTCCGCCGATTCGCGCGCGCGCGCCTAATGGCACTGCGGCGAAGATCCTCCCACGACACACCAGCAACTGATCCAATTCCTTTTGCTCTCCCAAGGGTCCAATCATACACACGCCCCCGAGAAGGACTTTTTGTGGACGCAGCATTTCCCAAAGACGGGGCTGCGGTGATCATTTTTTCGAATGGTCGCGTCGCGAAAGCAGTTCAACCACGCAAATACCGGAGGGCACAACGAATCGCACGCAACACATTCAGCTCTGGGGACACTTGCCTCCTCCTTTGCTGGCTCTTCGGTTTTGGGGGCCTCCTCCGCAGGAGCAGGTTCAGTGGTAGGAGGATCAGCTAACGACGCCATGTGATTTGAAAAACGTGAGATAGTCGGCTGCGATTTTTTTGAAACACAAAATCTTTCAGGGGGCCTGATTTTAATTTCACCAAACAAAACGTTTGGCGGTCAGTCGGCAGTCTCCGGGTACCTTATCAATTAAACTGAATTTATCTTCGGTTTTTTATCCTTGACACCTTAGAAAGTACAGGGCGGCGCGGAAACCAACCATGACGAACGTTGCAGATGCCCCAGGTGATGCCCCAGGTGCTGATGCGACTGCGACTAAGTTGGGTCAGAGGCAAAGATTGCTGCAGTCACTTAAATCACAATTTGTTTCGTTGGGGGATTACGTAGCTCACAATCCTTGGAAGACGATTGTGTTTTCGACTTTGCTATCCATCCTTTTTGGTTTAGGTGCTGGTGGCGTGAAGTTGGAGACTGAAGGCGTATTCCTATGGATTCCCACAACGTCTCAAACATACAAGAATTTCATCAGCTACAACGATGTGTACCAGGGAGGCGCTAAGCTCAATTTTATCTTTTATATAATTTCTGCCAAGAATGGAGGCACCGTAATGACAAAAAATGTTCTGGATCAAGTTTTACGAGTGCACCAGACCACTGTGGACATGGAGCTCGTTACTACGGCAGGCA
>Ga0209714_1001025_pt1 | contig 15490 bp, 18 predicted proteins | sample COGITO_mtgs_1104_5_FD_185517 | JGI IMG/M metagenome (GOLD analysis project Ga0209714, IMG submission 185517) | Pelagic marine microbial communities from North Sea - COGITO_mtgs_110414 (SPAdes) (version 2) | ecosystem: Environmental > Aquatic > Marine > Epipelagic ...
AACGCCTTAATTAATGTTGATCAAAGTGTGGTTGGTATGATGAAGATTATTGATAATCTCACCTTAGAAAACTCTGGGCAGTTTCTTGATTATGCTGGAAAAACTATCGGCTGGTAAAGCGACGCCAGTTTACTGATTTTTTTTGACCATAAAAACCAGGCCTCACAGGAATGCTTAATCACCAGGAAAAGCTTCTAATATGGGAGCTATAAATGGCTCATATTTTTTCCATCTTGCTATAGAGTTCTTATTTATAGTCGTTCTGAGCTGTGTATCACTTGCTGTTTGAACTGGCCTGTGATTCTTATCTATCTCTATAAAATGCTCTTCATACTTAATGCCGATAAAATTAAATATTTTTTTTGATTCTACTGTTGGGTTATTAACTAATTCTTCATAGCTGACCTGTAAAATATTATCTTGCAGCTTATTGCTCCAATAGGACATCATCTCTTCGTACTTCTGGTAAAACCTGACGATATCTTCCTGGTCATATGTAAAAGATAATGCACCTTCTACAAATAAATTTTGGTAGCCCGAAAAACACACATCGATGGGGTTTCTTTGGATATGGATAACCTTACACGCGGGAAAGATTTTTTTAATAAACCCCAGCCAATAAAAATTTAAAAGTAATTTGTCTGTCACATAAGGCTTATCTGTTAAATGAGTTATTCGCTCCTCATAAATTTTCTTAATTAACTGCATTTGTTCAAAAAGATTCTCGCTAGTGAAATCTATTTTTGAAAAATTTTCATGGAGTGTATTAATTTCACCCGCCCCAAAAACCAACGATGATCCAGTAATAATTTGCTCAATCAACGAAGAGCCTGATCTTGGCATACCTATAATAAAAATTGGGCATGCAATGCCTTCATTTATTGCTAAGGGAGGTATCGAATTATTTTCATACGAGTGTGTTATTTGATCAAAAAGTTTATCCATTTTTTTAAAATCAAAAGGATATTGACCTTTCATAAGGGTATTACCTTTTGCTAAATGATCAAAAGCACGCTGATAGTCTGATCCGTCATCATATATTTTACTTAAGGAAAAATGGATAAAGATTTGATCTTTGGTGCTAAGACTCTTATTTTTAAGTAGGCTTAATAGATTAAATACAAAAGGGTCGTCTTGTAGATATTTTTTTATTCTTACCAAGCCATGTATTGCTTCACAATATTGTGGATTGATCTTTACAGCTTCGGCCAAATGCTTTTCTGCTTGACTCATCTTTCCAGACCACAAAAAATCCACCCCAAGCAAATACTCATTCATGGGGTTTACTGGGTTTATATTCCATGCTTTTTGATGATGCTCTATGGCTAAGGGTAAATTGGATTGCCGTATGTAGGCTTCAGCAATCAATTGATGTGCGTGCTCCACACTGCTATTTCTCTCTAAAAGCTCAGTGAGTGCGTGTATAGCTAAATGATTTTTATCATTTTCTAAATAAATACTGGCTAGATTAAGTCGGTAATGCAGTGCATCCGCATCGATATCGATAGCCTTCTCATAGCATTTAATGGCCTGCGTAACATTCGAAGACTGTTGATAGGCCATGCCCATATTGCTATAGGCATCAGCGAAATCTGGATTAAGATCTATTGCCTTTTTAAAGCTTACTAATGCCTCACGAGTTTGATGTAACCCCACAAGAACAATACCTCGATAATTATGAGCCAAAAAATTATACTTATTGTTCTTAACTAACTTGGTTATTTTTTTTAAGGCAAGATGAAGGCTACCTTTTTGAAACAATTCTTGAATTTGATCTAACTTTTTAGCAATATCACTCATTATCAATTAAAAATAAAAAACTATTCCTCTGAATCAAAAAATTTATACCTTTGTCTTTGAAAAGGACTTCTGGTTGCATCTGAGAAGCTGGAGGGGCGATATGACTCCCAATTCTGTAGCTGTTTTAATAATTTAATAGCATGCTCTGTTGAACCATCTAAAATTTCTAGTTTTTCGATGTTAACAACTGTTAAGGGTTTTTTTCTTTCCTTTACTTCTTCTGCGTTTGCACAAAAAAAAGGTAAGGTTAAAAGAAATGGGATAATGTATTTAAACATTTATAAATGATACTACATGTTATGTGAATTTTTTTAACGACAAGTATTCGTTCTACAAAAAAACCGGCCTACGCCGGTTTTTTTCATCTCGTGATTAAGACTTGTGATTAAACACCTTGCACAGTGTGACTTGTTCTTTTTTTGCAATTTCTAAAGCATCTACCATATTAGTATTTTTTAATGCTTCTATCATGCCTGTTTGTGCAACACACGCTTGTGAATTATTATGATTAGTTTTTGCTGCTTGAACTACCTGGCCATAACGAATAGCCTTTTCAAAATCGGTAGTTTCTGCTGCCACTCCTGAAATAGAGGTGAATGTAAGAACTATTAGTGTTAATTTTTTCATGCTAATTTTCCTTTTGGGATTAAATGAACGAACTCTGATTTTTGATCAGAAAAGTATATTAAACAAAAATTGTTACTAATTTATGTCAATTAGTGGAAATTTGGATAAAAAAAGTTGCTTAATTGAAGTCAGCAAGACTTTCTTAAGGTGATCTTATTGATGCCTTCTAAGCGTTCATATTGTTGAGAATCAGTCATATTTTTTATAAAATGAATGCCTAAGCCCCCAATGGCCCGCTCTTCCAAAGTGCTTCCAAGGTCAGGTTGCTTTGCCTCTTCAAAAGGGTTAAAAGGGAGACCATTGTCTTCGTACTGAATCAGCAATTCATGATCACGCATTTCAAGCGTGATAGTTACATGCGCTTTTCCGCATTGCCCGTAATTAAGGGTATTGGAGTAAAGCTCCTCTAAAAGTAAATTAACAGGATTAATCATGTTAACGTTTTGATGGGTACGAAAAAACAGGGTCAACTTTTCTGTTAGCGCTGTTAACTCAGCCCAATCATCGCCCATGCAAATTACCATTTTATTTGGCTTTACCATAACTAATTGTAGTCATATTTTTTCATAAATAGTATGATGAATGAAATTATTTTGTGAATAGTGCAATGAATATAGAAGAAAAAGAGCTGTCATCTGGTGCTTTTTTAATCAGCCTGTCAGGCAGGTTAGATATCCTAGGGACAGACCAAATTAGCCTTAAATTGAGTGGGATGACAGCCGCACCAAGACAAGCAATAATTATTAATATGCAAGATGTGACCTACGTTGCCTCAATAGGTATTCGGACTTTAATCTTAGCTATTAAGTCAGTCCATAACCGCTCTGCAAAAATGTGTTTCTTAGATTGTAATGAGGAGATTTACTCCACATTATGTCTTGCCGGTTTAGATCAATTTGCTTCTTTCTTTGCGAATCAGCAGGAAGCGGAGAGTTTCGTCCTTACTTAGCATCTACTGAAAAATAAGCATTGCAGGCATTGAGTAGAACAGCTAATTAATTTTTTGGGCATTATTCTGAAACGATATTTAGATACTACTTAAGGCAAGATCCAAGCTTTCATAGACTCCAAGCATCGCACCAAAACCACTTATCTCTAAAACCTCTTTCACTCCTTCTAGAGGAGAGCATAAGCCAAACTTTCCACCCTCAGATTTAATCGTTTTTGCCGTAGTCAAAATAGATCGAAGCCCTTCTGAACTGATGTAATCAAGGGAATCTAAATTAATAATTACACGCGCAGAATTTAATTTTATAAGACCCTCTGTATCTTCCATAAATTTTTTCGACGTCAAACCGTCAAGGCGCCCAACAGGATTAATAATAAGGGTGTCATTTTTTACTTCATGGTTAATTTCTATCATTTTATATATGTTGCCTAGTTTGTTAATAAGTATGCAGTGATGTATGCCTTTAAATAACCAAAATAAAATTTATATTAATAGTTAATATCATTTAATATAGATTAAAAATGTTTTTTTGACTAGGATTTTAAATATGAGTGATAATAATATAGTGCGTTTTGAGCCTGACGAAAAGCCTGCCCATTTACTTTCTGCTGGTCTTGGGTTGCAAGTAACAATTATGATCGTGACTGGTATTATGCTAACACCGCTTATCGTGGGACGAGAAGCTGGCCTAGGTGCTGGCCAAATTAGTTGGCTTGTATTTGCAGCTGTTCTTGCTTGCGGGGTATCAACCTGGTTGCAGGCTAGTCGTTTTGGAATTATTGGCGGTCGAAATCTCCTTTTTGTGGGATCAAATGTTGCTTTTATTTCCGTAGCCGTTTCAGCATTGGAGCTAGGAGGGACATCCCTCCTCCTTACACTGGTTGCTGTTGCGTCGCTCGCAACATTTATTTTTACTTCACAAATGGGGCCCTTAAGAAAGGTGTTAACTCCTGCCATAGGTGGAGTCGTGCTTATGCTCATGGCGCTTAATGTCGCTCCGGTAGTTTGGTCAATGTTAAAAAGGGTTCCTGCCGAGTTTGTAGGCAATATGGCGGTTCCTTATATCTTTCTTGCCACATTGATTCCCATCCTATTAATTTCACTATTTGGAAGTAAAACTTCACGGCTGTGGGCACCCTTAATTGGTATCGTCATAGGATCTATTTACTCTTATCAGGTAGGGTTAGTTGATTTTTCTAAGGTAATAACTGCGGATTGGATTGGTCTACCTGATAATCATTGGCCAGGTTTTGACTTTACATTCACCGAGAGTTTCTGGGCGTTGCTTCCGGCATTTGTATTAATCACGTTTGTTGGTTGTATAGAAACTTATGCTGACGGTATTGCTGTACAAAAATTTTCTTATAGAAAAGCACGGCCTATCGACTTTAGAGCCATACAAGGAGCAATTAATGCAGATGGAGTAGGCAGTTTCTTGGCAGGTATTTTAGGATCGGTTCCGAATACCGTATACTCTATGAGTATTGGCGTTATGGAGATCACCAAAGTTGCTGCCTTAAGGGTTGGTTTTTATGGTGGTTTATTCATGATATTATTTGCTCTTTCGCCGAAATTAATTGCTTTAATCAGTGCAATCCCTAGCCCGGTTGCGGCTGGGTATATTCTGGTTATTATCATCTTATTATTTGGACATGGTCTACAAATGGTCAATCAGACCAAGCTATCTTTTGAAGCGTTGATGGCGGTATGCTTTGGTTTTTTTGCGGGAGTTGGATTCCAAGGTGGATTTTTATTCAATGAAGCTTTCCCTGAAGGCATGCAGATTTTCCTTTCCAATGGAACAACCTCGGGTGGCTTAACAGCAATCCTTATCATGTTCTTGTTCTCGCTTAAAAAAAGGGCGAAGAACAAGCTTTCCGTTCCCCTTCACATTGCGAGCATAGAAAAAATCAACCACTTAATTAATAATTTTTCCAAGAAAAACCAATGGCAAAAAAAGTGGGAAAATAAATTAATGTTGATTGCCGAGGAAGGATTAAACTTTTTGATTGAAAACCAAGAAAAAAATAATCGTAAAAATAAAGTTACCGTGCATATCCGTATCTATCAAGAGGGCGATGAGGTTGAGTTAGAGTTTATATCAGCGCCATCAGGAGTGAATGCAGAATCAGCAGCAGCGGCAATAAAAGATATTGGGGAGGATAATATTGAGAGTAAGCTGTCCCTAAAATTACTTTATGGGCTAACCAACGATATCAAACATTTGCAATATCATGGTATTGATTATCTGTTCCTTAAGGTTAATCCCAAGCTTAATTAAAGCAAATATCGGGTTGGATCAGCTCTAGCCGGAATAAAAAAAGCTCTTAGAAGAACAATCCTCTAAAAGCTTTGATATAAGTGGTGGGCCCACCAGGACTCGAACCTGGGACCAAGGGATTATGAGTCCCCTGCTCTAACCAACTGAGCTATGGGCCCTAAAACTACTCTTTACCCTCCAAGAAACTCTTTAATCTTTCCGAGCGAGTAGGATGTCTTAATTTTCGCAACGCCTTAGCTTCTATCTGACGAATACGTTCTCTGGTCACATCGAACTGCTTACCAACCTCCTCTAAAGTATGGTCAGTATTCATTTCAATACCAAAGCGCATTCTTAATACCTTAGCCTCTCTTGGAGTAAGGCCTTCTAATATTTCAGAGGTTACGCTTCTAAGGCTGCCATAAACTGCTGCATCATCAGGTGTCAATGTACCAACATCTTCTATGAAGTCGCCCAGATGTGAATCCTCATCATCACCAATTGGTGTTTCCATCGAGATTGGCTCTTTTGATATTTTAAGAATTTTTCTAATTTTTTCTTCAGGCATTTCCATTTTTTCAGCTAACTCTGATGGTTCTGGTTCCTGACCGGTAGACTGAAGGATCTGTCGAGAGATACGGTTCATTTTATTGATAGTCTCAATCATATGCACAGGAATTCTGATCGTTCTTGCTTGATCCGCGATAGATCGTGTAATGGCTTGCCTAATCCACCAGGTTGCATAGGTAGAAAATTTATATCCTCTTCGATATTCAAATTTATCAACCGCTTTCATCAATCCGATATTGCCTTCTTGGATAAGATCAAGAAATTGGAGTCCTCGGTTAGTGTATTTTTTAGCGATTGAAATAACGAGGCGAAGGTTAGCTTCAATCATCTCTCTTTTTGCTCTCTTCGCTCGGGCTTCACCCGTAGTCATATGCCTATTAATTTCTTTAAAGTTCTTAATAGGTATACCAGCCAGTTCTTCTAAAGCAATCAGTTTAGATTGTTGGTCTAGGATAGAGTGTTTAAGCTTTTCTAAGCTCTCAACATACTTCTTATCTGACTTAATTTCCTCTTTCAACCATTTAAGGTTTGTTTCATTACCAGGAAATGATTTAATAAAATGGGATCTAGGCATCTTAGATTCTTCCACACAGAATTCCATGACAGCTCTTTCGTGACCCCTGATTTGCTTCACAAATGTTCTTACTTTGTCACATAGAACCTCAACAAACTTGGAGGAGAACCTGAAATTAATGAGTTCTTTTAAAATAATGTCTTGATGTTTCTTATATTCTTCATCATCAGTCCATTTTTTTTGCTCTCTTAGTTCAGATAACTTTTTATGCGCCCTTTTAATTTTTCCGAATCGGGAAAGTACTTCTTTTGTCAGTATTGCTAAGTCCTCAGCCGACATTCCACTTGCTTTTCCTGAATCATTTTCGTCGTCGTCATCCTCATCAGATTCTTCATCATCTGTTTGCGCCAACGCCGCTTCTACTTTAGCCAGTTCCCTTTCGGCTTCCATATCAATCAAGCCATCAACAAACTCTTCTACCCCTAACTCTTCTTTCTTAACCTTCTCGGCCATATTCATAAGATCATCAATAATACCCGGGCATGCCGAAATGGCCTGGACCATATGCCTTAATCCATCTTCAATTCTTTTAGCAATTTCAATCTCGCCTTCACGAGTTAGTAGGTCTACGGTGCCCATCTCCCTCATGTACATTCTTACAGGATCGGTTGTTCGGCCAAACTCAGAGTCTACAGTTGCAAGAGCCTGTTCAGCTTCCTCAGCCGCCTCTTCGTCCGTTACTGGTGCACGGTCGTCAGACATTAGTAACGATTCTGCATCAGGTGCTTGCTCATAGACCATAATGCCCATGTCGTTAATAATGCCGATGATACCTTCTACTTGTTCGCTTTCCGACACCTCATCTGGAAGATGATCATTAATTTCTGCGTAAGTAAGGTAGCCTCTTTCTTTACCCATGATAATGAGAGCTTTCAACTGCAGGCGTCTATTTTCTGCCTCTTCAGGATTATTTACCGCATCTTTAAGATATAAGTCTTTTAATTTCTTGACGCGTGTTACGCGTTTGGTTTTTTTATCTTCTGGATTTTTTTTAGGTCGTGCCATAATTACCTCAAATGATTTGGCTAAATAATGTTGGTTTTTATTATCTTAGCAGTAGAGCCGTGGGATTTTAGCAATTCGACCATATTATGTCAATGATTCGTTTGCTCCATTATTAAGTAAAAACCTTAATAATCAGCTATTTACTTTCTTCTAATATTTTTTAAGAAAGCCTTTTCCTCGTCTGTTAACGAGCCTAAGCTTTTTTCCTGTAACTCCCCTAATTTTGTTTTATTTGTTGAGGATAGTAATTTTTTTTGCAGGCTATTACGGAGAGCCTTCACCTCTTCTTCTAAATTTAACCCTCCATCGATCTTAACAATTTGACCTTCCATTTCCCTTAATACTGACTCATCCACCTTGCTAGAAATTAAGTGAAGCATGACAGCAGCATTATTACCGTTATTTTCCAATGCAATTTCTATGATAAGTTTGGCGAGAATGTGTTCGCTTGCGTTGGAAGAAAATAACCTCAAATCCTCTGCTATCGCCAACTTAGGATTAATAATAATAAATAAAATAAACCGTCTGATAGGATTCATTTGTACCCTTTTTTCAAGCTTTATTCTCTGGGCAGAAGGCTGTGCCGCTTTGGCATTCTTTAAGATATGGGTTATCTCTTCCATATCCAGCCCAACCAATTGCGCAATTTTTTTTCTAAGAAATAGATGTACTTTAGGTGCCGTCATTTCATTTAATATAGGCTCTACGTCATTCAACAATCTCACTTTTTTTTCTTGGGAGGAAAGATCATTGGTTAATGTTAATCGCCTGATAATATATTCTGACAAAGGTAATGCATCCTCAGCCAGTCTATCAAAAGCCTCTTTTGAATATTCTCTTATAAATGAGTCTGGGTCATGATTATCTGGTAGGAATAGAAATTTTAACCTCACATTATCAGTTACCGCACTTAATGCATTCATCATGGCTCTCCATGCTGCAGTTTGACCAGCTTTATCTCCGTCGAAACAAAAGACAATGTCTTGCGTATAGCGCATGAGTTTTTTTATGTGGTAAATAGTTGTCGCCGTGCCGAGAGTGGCGACCACATTCCTAAAGTCATGCTGAGCAAGAGCCACAACATCCATATACCCTTCAACTACGACCACATAGCCTTTTTCCCTGATCGGCTTTCGTGCATGAATAAGTCCATATAATTCGTAACTTTTTTGGAATAGGGGAGTTTCAGGAGAGTTATAATATTTTGGAGTGTCATCCGGATTGATTACTCTACCGCCAAAACCAATAACCTGTCCTTTCTCATTAATAATGGGAAACATAATACGATTCCTAAAGCGATCGTAATACTTTCCTTTTTCATTCTTTTGGATTAAACCAGCTTTTTCTAATGAAGCGTCGTCATACTGCTTAAAAGCATTCTCTAAGTTCTGCCATCCATCAGGAGCAAAACCGATAGAAAATTCTTTTGCAACCGCTCCCGTTAGACCTCGAGATTTTAAATATTCAATGGCTTTTGGCGACGACCGTAAAGCCTTTTGATAAAATTGAGTAGCAATTTTCATTGCCTCCTCTAACCCAAAGTTTTCTTTTATTTTCTTTGGATCTTCCCTACTTTCATTGGGTACGGTAAGGCCAAGACTGCTAGCGATTTGATGAACAGCCTCAACAAATGTCAATCCCTCAAACTCAATTAAGAAAGTAATGGCTGATCCATGAGCTCCACATCCAAAACAATGATAGAACTGTTTAGAGGGGCTAACGGAAAATGATGGTGACTTTTCTTGATGGAAGGGGCAGCAAGCAACAAAGTTGGCTCCTGCTTTTTTTAACTGGACGCGTTTGTCGATCACATCAACAACGTCAGTTCTATTTAACATATCTTGAATAAATGATTCTGGGATCATTATTTAATATTATACGATTCAGAGTATATATGTATGAATTACGATGGTGCTATGACGCTAACTTAGCTTTAATAATTTTTGATACTGCAGCCATATCTGCTTTTCCAGCCAGCTTCTCTTTAACCTTCGCCATCACTGGGCCCATATCTTTCATTGAGCTAGCACCTACCTCTTTAATTACATCGTCTATTGCGGACTGAACATCTGACAAATTCATTTGCTCAGGCATGTAACCCTTTAAGACACTCACTTCAAACTCTTCTTTTAAGACAAGATCAGCTCTTTCTGCTTTCTTGAAAGCATCAATAGAGTCATTTCTTTGTTTTAACATTTTTTCAATGATGGGAATGATGGTGGAATCATCAAGGTCAATTCTTTCGTCCACTTCTTTCTGTTTAATTGCGGCTTGAAGAAGCCTTATTGTTCCGAGTCGCGCAGTGTCTTTGCTGCGCATGGCATTTTTCATGTCCTCATTAATTGTTTCTTTTAAGGACATTATTTTTTAATACAGTTTTGGAGGAAGCATTTGATTTCTGAGCCTACGGTATTGTCTTTTTACCGCAGCAGCAGCTTTACGCTTTCTTTCCCATGTTGGTTTTTCGTAAAACTCACGCGCTCTAAGATCGTTAATTAGGCCTGTTTTTTCTATTAGACGCTTAAATCTTCTTAGGGCAACATCAAATGGCTCATTCTCTTTAACTTTAATTGTTGACATCAAATAATCTCTATAATTGTTAAAACTTCAATTTAGTAGCATAAACTATACTACCCATGAAAAGGCGACCATTTTAATGCTAATATTCATTTTTTTCAACCAATTTAAGTAAATAATGCTTGTTCTAGGAATAGAGACATCATGTGATGAAACTGGTATCGCTCTTTACGATGATAATAGAGGATTGCTTGGCCATACGCTTCATTCCCAAATTGAACTGCACAAAGATTATGGAGGCGTTGTCCCAGAATTAGCCTCTAGGGATCACATACGCTTTATTATTCCACTCATACAGCAACTATTAATACAAACAGGTATCGCAAGACATCAAATTGATGCTGTCGCCTATACGGCAGGCCCAGGTCTGTCTGGAGCACTGTTGGTTGGAAGCAGCGTTGCAGAAGCATTATCGTGTGCGCTAGGCATCCCCAGCATTCCAATTCATCACCTGGAGGGCCATCTTTTAGCCCCCATGCTAGAAAATGATAAGCCGGAGTTTCCTTTTTTAGCCTTGCTGGTCTCCGGTGGCCATACCCAAATCATACATGTTAAAAACATAGGGCAATATGACATTATTGGAGATACACTCGATGATGCGGCAGGTGAAGCCTTTGATAAAACTGCACAACTTCTGGGTCTTGGATATCCCGGTGGAGCTGCATTATCGAAGCTGGCTGAATCAGGATCTCCTATATTTAATCTTCCTAAGCCTATGATGCATAGCAAAGACTTTGATTTTAGTTTTAGCGGCTTAAAAACTGCTGTATTAACTTTAGTAAAAAAACAAACACAACTTACAGATCAGATAAAAGCTAATATTGCAGCAAGCTTTCAAGAGTCAATCACCGAGGTATTAATTCACAAAACGATTAAAGCTATGAATCACTTAAATCTAGATAAAATAGTTGTTTCTGGGGGAGTTGGGGCCAACATACAACTAAGAGACAAGCTAACTGCTTCATCCAAAAAAAATAACTATCGGGTTTTTTTTCCATCGTTAGAGTTTTGCACCGACAATGGAGCCATGATTGCTTTAGCAGGGTCTTTAAGATTTAAACTTTCTAAAAAAACTGACTATCGTTTTAGTGTTATGCCAAGGTGGCGCTTAAACGAAATATAACTTACTTTTTAAAGCGTGATTCCCTGCCACCCAAAAGATTTTTTATGTTGCTTTGATGCCGATACACTATTAGCAATGCGACTAAGCCAGCAATAATGACAATAGTTTGGCCTTGATTAAGAAAGTATGCGATCAATGGTGCAGCCAATGATGAAATAATCGCCGCAAGAGATGAATACCTAAATAACAAAAATATTACAAGCCAAACAAATAAAACTATAAGCGCTAAGACCCAATTAATTGCAAACAGGATCCCTAAAGCAGTCGCTACACCTTTTCCACCCCTAAACTTATGGTAGATTGGGAATACATGGCCGAGCAGAACGGCCAGCGAAATCACTACTAATTCTAAGCCTGATATATCGTAAGCGATTGCCGGGGCTACTACCATAGTCGCTTTTAACATATCACCAAGCAAGGTGAAGATAGCAGCATATTTGTTGCCTGTTCGTAACACATTGGTCGCCCCAGGGTTTTTTGATCCCATAGTTCTTGGGTCGGAAATGCTAAAAATTTTACTCGCTAAAATGCCAAAAGACAGAGAGCCAATTAAATAAGCAATGGCAACAAAAAGAATTTGATTTATCATATAGGATCATTATATTTCAAAAAGCCTACGCCTTCATGTCTAACTATATTTTTCTTCACGGCCTACAGATAAAAACTAAGATTGGTGTCCCAGATTTTGAGAGGGAGCACTATCAAAATCTACATATCGATATTGATATTGAGCTCAATAAACATTCACCATTCGATTCTGATGATATTGATGAGACATTAGATTATGCCCAAATTGAGAAGATTATCGTAACAATTGGTGATAATCATAGCTACAAATTATTAGAATCACTAGGTGAAGAAATTGTCTCAACTATCAAGAGACAATTTGCTATTAAAGCTATTGAATTAAAAATTGCAAAAAACAAGATACTACCGAGTACAGACTTCGTTGGTGTTATTTTAAAGCGCTAACTACCCTCTCGGATGGTGTTCTTGGTGAATTTTTTTTAATCTCTCCCTTGCCACATGAGTATAAATTTGTGTTGTGGAAATATCTGTGTGGCCTAATAACATTTGCACCACTCTTAAGTCTGCTCCATGATTAATTAAATGGGTTGCAAATGCATGACGCAAGATATGGGGTGACATTGGTTTATTGATATTAGCAATTACGGCATATTTTTTTATTACATACCAAAAAGCCTGCCGCGTCATTGCTCCCCCTCGGTTAGTAACAAATAAGAATTTAGATGTTTTTTTTCTTAAAATATCATCCCGGGCTTCAGCAATATATTTTTTTATCCAATCTACCGCTTCCTCTCCCATTGGTACCAGTCTTGTTTTAGAGCCCTTACCAGTCACCCTAATAACGCCATCACTAAGGATAACTTCCGTTAATTGAATATCGACCAACTCCGTTACTCTTAAGCCACAAGCATATAGCAACTCCAACATAGATCTGTCTCTTAAGCCGGAAGATGAATCTAGGTTAGGTGCATCTAAAAGACTTTCCACCTCCTCTTCGCTCAATGACTTTGGTAATGATTTTGGAATTTTTGGTGTTTGAATTTTAAGTGTTGGGTCTTTGTGAATTTTTTTCTCCCTGAGCTGATAGCGAAAAAACCTTCTTAAGGTTGCCAAAAGCCGAGATATGCTCCTTGATTTTGATGATGGAAATTTAAAAGCTAAAAATTCTTGTATTTCTAATTCAGAAACATCCATCATAGCTATTTTTTTTTGCTCGCCAAGCCAGCTATCGAAAATTATCAAATCAAAGCGATAACTATTTAGCGTATTTTTAGACAACCCATCTTCAAGCCATAAATGGTCAATAAAATCATCAATAATTTTTTGATGCAATTAAGATTTACCTTATGTGTGTGTGTGATTTATGCATTCTTTTTATTCTAAATCTATTCGACCTGGATTTCATTGATTTTCTAAATTAAATATCAAAGAAAAGAAGGTTAAAAAAAAGCCCCAAAATTTGGGGCTTTTAACATACTTTATGAATTGTCTATTCAGCAGATTTTTCTTCTACTACTGGGGCCTCTACTGGGGCCATATCTTCTAATGGAGCCTCTACTGGGGCCGGAGCTGCACCCTCTGGGATAGTTTCAAATTCACTATCGCTTGGACGCACTTTAAGCCTTTCTTTAATACGAGCAGACTTGCCTGAGAGGTCGCGCAGATAAAATAGCTTAGCTCTTTTAACATCACCACGTCTTTTTACTTCAATGCTTTCTATTTGGGGAGAATGAAGCTGAAATGTTCTTTCGACACCTTCACCTGAGGAAATTTTTCTTACTATGAATGATGAATTGAGTCCGCGATTTCGTCTTGAAATAACCACTCCCTCAAATAACTGAACCCTAGACCTTGTTCCTTCAACAACGTTTACTCCAACAGAAAGTGTATCTCCAGGTGCAAACTTTGGAATTTTCTTTCCAAGTCGTGCAATTTCTTCATTCTCTAATGTTTCTATAATATTCGCCATCATTTATTCCTTTTAGTTATAAGGGTCTTGTTCCTGCTCTCTTTTAACTTCTTGTAGCAGTCGAGACTCCTCTTTCGTCAACAACCTTTCGGCCAACAAATCTGGACGTTTAGTCCAAGTTTCTCTTAGCGATTCTTTCAGTCGCCATATTCTTATTTTTTCATGGTCACCTGACATTAAAACCTCAGGAACCTTAAGCCCTCTATAAAGCTCTGGTCTTGTAAAGTGTGGATGATCTAATAATCCGTCCACAAATGAATCCTGATTCGCTGATTCATCATCATTTAAAACTCCAGGTAATTGCCTTATCATACAATCCATTAATGTCATGGCTGGCAATTCACCCCCACTCATAACATAATCTCCTACCGATATTTCTTCATCTACCCAGTCATTAATTCTTTCATCAACACCTTCGTATCGACTGGCAATAATAATTAATGAGTCTTCTTCTAACAATTCTCTTACTAATTGGTGATCCAATGACTTACCCCTCGGGGTCATATGAACTACCTTAGCGCCTTTCAACCCTTTTTTATGCTGCTTCTCTTTTATAAACTCAATAGCCTTTACCAAGGGCTCTACCATCATCAACATTCCTGGACCACCACCGTACGATTTATCATCTATAGTGTTATGAGCATCCTTTGCAAACTCTCTCGGATTGCAAACATGCATTTCAATCACACCAGACTTAAATGCTCTACCAGTCACTCCAAAATCAGTTAATGCTTGAAACATCTCGGGCATCAATGTAACTAAATCGAATCTAAATAACGATTTAGTAATTTTCATCCCAATCAACTAAAACTTTTTTAGCCTCGAGATCTACTTTTATAATTACATCAGGCAAGTACGGTATCAAAAATTCTCTTTCACCTTTGATTACCATCACATCGTTTGACCCTGTTTCCATCATTGTTTGTATGCTACCAAAATAATATCCAGCTTCATTCTGTACATCCAAACCTATCAAATCAGACCAGTAATAAGTGTCTGCGTCTAATTTAGGTAACTCTTCTTTCAATATGCCAACCATATTTTTATTGACGCTATCAGATCCATTTCGGTCATCTATTCCCACCAATTTGACAAGCAACGTTTTATCTTTAACTGTCGCAGTTTCAACTTTATGGCCAACCCAATGCTTTTCATCTTTTGATATAAGCCATTGAGGGTAATTACTCAGCGTTCCTATCTCTTCTGTAAAAGGATGTACTTTTAGCCATCCTTTGATGCCATGAGGCCCAACAATTTTCCCCATAATGACTACATCATCTTCCATTGCTTTCGATGGAGAGATTATTCGTAATCTCTACTTATCTTCCGCTGGAGCTTCTTCCGCTGGAGCTGCCTCTGCTGCTGGAGCTTCTTCCGCTGGAGCTGCCTCTGCTGCTGGAGCTTCTTCCGCTGGAGCTGCCTCTGCTGCTGCTGCTGCTAACTCTTCAGCTTTAACTGCTGCTTTCTTTGCTTTCTTTGCTGCAGCCTTATCTAAATCTTTTTTCTTC
>Ga0209714_1001043_pt1 | contig 15344 bp, 12 predicted proteins | sample COGITO_mtgs_1104_5_FD_185517 | JGI IMG/M metagenome (GOLD analysis project Ga0209714, IMG submission 185517) | Pelagic marine microbial communities from North Sea - COGITO_mtgs_110414 (SPAdes) (version 2) | ecosystem: Environmental > Aquatic > Marine > Epipelagic ...
CTTATGCTTGGAACACAGGTGCTACAACAGCAACTGCAACAGGATTAACTGCTGGAACATTTACAGTAACAGCTACCGACGCAAATGGATGTACTGCAACCGACACGGTCGTGGTAGATGAACCAGCGGCAGTAGTAGCATCGATATCTCTCGATAGCAATGTAAGTTGTAACGGAGGAAACAACGGCGTGCTTACAGCAAGCGGATCAGGCGGAACAGCAGGTTATACATATGCATGGAATACAGGAGCAAATGTTGCTACCGCGAGTGGCCTTACCGCAGGACTTTATACAGTAACCGTAACCGACGCAAATGGATGTACGGACACAGATACAATGTCCGTTACTGAGCCAGCAATGTTAATAGCGGCCGTATCATTAGATAGCAATGTGAGTTGTAATAGTGGTAACGACGGAGTAGCAACAGCATCTGCGACAGGCGGAACAACATCGTACTCCTACGCATGGTCAGGCGGTGGTGGATCTTCTGCTACAGCAACAGGTCTTACCGCAGGAACATATGTGGTAACTGTAACTGACGCGAACGGATGTACGGATACAACTTCAGTAACTATTACAGAGCCAACAGCAGTATCAGTTTCAATTGGAACACCAACCAACGTAAGTTGTAATGGTGGCAACGACGGAGCAGCTACCGCATCTGGATCAGGTGGAACAGGAACAATCACATACGCATGGTCAGGTGGTGGCGGATCTTCTGCAGCAGCGACAGCATTAACAGCAGGAACATACACGGTCACTGCTACAGATGCGAACGGATGTACGGACACAGCTTCGGTGACAATCACTGAACCGACGGTACTGGTAGCAACAGCTACCCTTGACAGCGACGTAAGTTGTAACGGTGGCAATGATGGTGAAGCCACTGCTTCTGCCTCTGGAGGAACAGCTACGTACTCTTATGCTTGGAACACAGGTGCTACAACAGCAACTGCAACAGGATTAACTGCCGGAACATATACGGTAACAGCAACAGACGCGAACGGATGTACTGCAACCGACACGGTAGTGGTTGATGAGCCAGCGGCATTATCGGTCGCGATAAACGTAGATGACAGCGTAAGTTGTAATGGTGGTAACGATGGATCTTTGACAGCAAGTGCGTCTGGAGGAACTGCGAATTATACATTTCTGTGGAACACAGGAGGCACCTCGGCGACTAACTCTGGTTTAACAGCAGGCTTGTATACCGTTACTGTTACTGATGCGAATGGATGTACGGTATCGGATACAATGAATGTTTACGAGCCTTCAGTCCTTGTAGCATCCGCTACATTAAATAACAACGTGAGTTGTAATGGTGGTAATGATGGATCTGCTACAGCAAGCGCTGCCGGGGGAACCGCAGGTTACACATTTGCTTGGTCAATGGGTGGTTCATCCAGCGTTGCGACAGGATTAACAGCTGGATGTTATACCGTGACTGCAACAGATGCGAATGGCTGCACGAATTCTGAGGTAATTTGTATTACAGAACCAACGGTATTGGTGGCAACGGCATCTATTGATAGCAATACTTTGTGTTCATCGACCTCTACAGGTGTAGCGTCGGTTGTTGCATCGGGTGGTGCGCTTTCGTATACATATTCATGGAGTTCGGGAAGCACTTCTGACACCGCGAACAGTTTGAGCAGTGGATGGCACTATGTGACCGTTACGGATACGAATAATTGTACCGCTATAGATTCAGTTGAGATTGATGTTCAAGACACGATTGCGCCAACAGCATTGACACAAAATGCAACGGTTTATCTGGATAGTATTGGAAATGTGAGCATCGATTCGTCAACGATTGATAGCGGAAGTTTTGATAATTGTGCGATTGATTCAATGTATGTTACGCCGAGTGATTTTGATTGTTCGGATGTTGGAAATAACACAGTAACACTATACGTAATTGACGTGAATGGGAATATTGATTCAGCCACATCAACAGTGCACGTAGTGGATACAACAGCTCCGTTCGTTGGAGGAATTGATACCACACTTTACTTAAGCAACGCGGGTACAGTTTCACTTTCCGCAACTCAGGTAGATAGTGCGAGTTACGATGCCTGCGGACTAGATTCATTGTGGCTTAGTCAAGAGGTGTTCAGTTGCAATGACCTTGGAGATAATCTAGTGTCGTTTTATGCTGTAGATGTCAATGGCAATCTTGATACAACTCAGGTAACTATTTCAGTCATTGACACATGGAATATCGTAAGCATAAATATCGATTCGAACTTACTTTGCTTTGGGGCGGTGAATGGACAATTAACTGCCACGGCATCTGGAATGACAGGATCATATTCATACGCATGGAGCAATGGTGGTTCTACATCAACAATTTCAGGCTTAGTTGAAAACACCTACATCGTAACTGCTACAAGCGCATTCGGCTGCGAGGTAATTGATTCTGTTACCCTGACTGAGCCAGATTCGCTCTATGGTGCAATGAGTATTAGTAATATAAGTTGTAATGGAGCCAATGATGGAAGTGCGATAATTACTGCAAACGGAGGCTCGCCAGGATACAGTTATCTGTGGAATACAGGCGCTGTTGTTGATTCGATTGGAGGGTTAGCAGGCGGCACCTATTCAGTAACGATAAGCGATACGAATGGGTGTGCGGTAACTATGGATACCGTAATCACCGAACCAACAGCATTGGTTGTCAATATCTCATTCAACGATACTAGCCTCTGTGCAGGTGATTCTTCAGGGATTGCAATTGCGAATGCTTCCGGAGGAACAACACCATACTCCTATTCTTGGACTGGATATGCTGCAACTAATGACAGCTTAATAAATATTCTTGCGGGAACATATACGACAGTAATAACTGATGCGAATGGTTGCGTTGCGACGGATACACAAACTATCACGGAGGACACATTGCCAAATGTCACCCTAACACTTCCTATAGATTCCGTATGTCAGTTCACTGTTGTGCAGCTTTCAGGTCAGACTCCAATAGGAGGAGCATTTAGTGGTCAGGGTGTTGTACTCGATTCATTAATCACTGATTCATTGTCAAATTGGAATTCGGTTACATACACATTTACTGATTCTAATGGATGTGCTGGAATCGCCTTGGATTCAGTTTATATCACACCGTTACCTCAAGTTAGCTTTAGCTTAAATCCAATCGAGCTTTGTGGTGGATCGGAGATTTTACTTGATTTTGCTTCGCCAACCGGAGGTGTTTATAGCGGTGATCCTATGATGATTGATACTGCGAATGGCAAGTTGATCGCTTTAGATTCTAATTACACCACTACAGGATGGTATACATACATGAATGAATGTGGCATTGATTCTGGCGAATTCACAATGATTAGTCACAAAACCCCTGAGGTAGACTTAGGTGGTGACCAAGCTTTATGCAACTCAAATACTCTCGACCTTGATGCTGGAGATCATGATTCTTATCTCTGGAACGATGCGTCTACCAATCAAATATTGACGGTCAACGATGGTGAAACTCCATTAAATGAAGATGTGTATGTGTGGGTGCAGGTGTCCGATACATTTGGATGTACTGGATCTGATACGATCTTGGTTGAAGTTGAGGTGCAAACCACGTTCTATCTTGGAGATAATATCACCGCCTGCCTCAAGGATCCGGTCACGCTTACCGTGGATAATGTTTATGACAATTTCAACTGGAGTACTGGTGATTCGACTTTGTCAATTCTAGCTCACGACGGTAGCGTAATTATCCCAGGTCAATATCCATTCTGGGTAACAGGGACAAATGATAACGGTGCATGTAGTTACTCTGATACGATAATGTTGACTCTAGTAGATTGTGACACGAGTTTTGTCGGAATCGAAGAGGCGGTTTCTTATTCATTCGAAATATTCCCTAATCCAACCCGAGAAGTGTTGAATGTGAATGGCTCAATTGGCGTTGATTTCAACCGAATAATGATGATAAGCATGAGAGGTGAAATTGCAAAGGTCTTCGACGCATCAACATGGAACGTTACAGGTGCAGACGGAGTGCGGTTAGATGTGTCTGACCTGGCAGATGGAGTTTACATGCTTCGAATTGAGCACGCTAAAGGAATAAATACAGCAAGGGTAATCGTTGGCAAATAAGTCCAGCGATTTACTCTTCGCTTTTTGGTTTCTGAATCCTTACTCCAACTTCCATGACCAGTTGCAGGTCTTCGGTCACCATTTCATGCTGTAGATTTATAGTGTAAGCGCCTTCGGCTAATGTTTCGTTTTCCATAGCTAGGAGTTCCACATCCCAAATGTCCACAGAGCCTTCGCCGAGGTATTCTTTGTCGTCTCCTATAATTGGAATGGTGTACGATTGGTCATATAAGGTAGACGGCCCCGTCATGTTGAGATTGACATTGATGTCTTTGTACGGAAAGCCATGCACATGACGAAAGAGTATATACACATCGTATTCGCCTGTTTCTGAAATAGTCGCGTCGAACGTTTGAACGTCCCCTTTACTCCAGGTCATTTTTGCGAGTTCGTTTAACCCCCTGTACTCCCAAAGGCCGTCACAGGCACTTAGTAATAGAAGGCATATTGTGGTGGATTTAAGTAGCTTTTTCATGATTAACGGTTTGCGCAAGCATAAGGATTAAATTTGTCTTGAATAAAAAACTGATAATGAGCATCGCAGAACAAATTAACGGAGACATCAAAAAGGCAATGTTGGCCAAGGATAAAAAACGGCTAGAAGCCTTACGCGCTGTGAAGAGTGCCATCTTGGTGTTGAGTACTTCCGGATCGGGTGAAGTGGGTGATGAGGATGTCATCAAGGCAATGCAGAAACAGGTGAAGCAACGCAAGGACGCTGCAGCCATATTTCAAGAGCAGGATAGAGCAGAGATGGCTAACGAGGAGTTATTCCAAGCAAAGGTGATTGAGGAGCACCTACCAGAAATGATGAGCGAGGATGATATCCGAAGCGTGGTAAAAAATAAAATTGCGGCCGCAGGCGCTTCAGGTCCGCAGGACATAGGAAAAGTTATGGGGCCAATTATGGGACAGCTACAGGGCAAAGCCGATGGTAAACTCATATCTCAAATAGTCAAAGAGGAGTTATCGAACTAATAAATTGAGCCAAAAAAAAGGCCTTGAGTAAATTTACTCAAGGCCTTTTTAATTCTAAAAATTATAAAGAGGGATTACATCATTCCTCCCATACCGCCCATTCCTCCAGGAGGCATTCCAGCTGGCATGGCGTCATCACCTGCTTCATCAGCTAGGACACACTCTGTCGTAAGCAATAAACCTGCAATGGAAGCAGCGTTCTCAAGAGAAACTCTAGTTACCTTCTTAGGATCAATAACGCCCGCAGCATACATGTTTTCATATACGCTTGTTGCTGCATTGTATCCGAAATCACCTTTGCCTTCCATTACCTTCTGAACGACAATTGAGCCTTCGCCTCCAGCATTGGCTACTATCTGTCGCAACGGCTCTTCGAGAGATCTTCTAATAATGGCGATTCCAGTCGTCTGATCCTCATTGCTTCCTTCAAGGTTGTCTAAGGCTGAAATAGCTCGAATGAAGGCTACACCTCCACCTGGTACAATCCCTTCCTCAACAGCAGCTCTCGTGGCGTGCATGGCATCATCAACTCGATCCTTCTTTTCTTTCATTTCAACTTCTGTGGCAGCACCAACATAAAGTACGGCAACACCGCCTCCTAGTTTGGCTAATCGCTCTTGCAGCTTCTCCTTATCATAGTCGCTGGTTGTCGTCTCCATTTGAGCTTTAATCTGATTGACTCGAGCCTTGATGTCTTCTGACTTACCTGCTCCGTTGATCACAGTGGTGTTGTCCTTATCAATGTCAATTTTCTCAGCTCGACCTAACATTTCAATATCTGCTTGGTCAAGTTTGAATCCACGCTCTTCGCTGATTACTTGTCCACCAGTTAGTATTGCGATATCTTCAAGCATAGCTTTACGTCGGTCTCCAAACCCTGGAGCCTTAACGGCGGCAATTTTTAAACCGCCTCTAAGCTTGTTTACAACAAGTCCAGCCAACGCTGTTCCTTCAACATCTTCGGCAATGATTAACATTGAAGCACCTTGCTGAGCTACTTTTTCAAGAAGAGGAACTATATCCTGAATGTTGCTCACTTTTTTATCGTGAATCAATATGTATGGATTCTCTAACTCGGTGATCATTTTATCGGCATTCGTAACAAAGTATGGGCTTAGGTAACCACGATCGAATTGCATTCCTTCCACTACGTCTACCGTAGTTTCCGTTCCTTTTGCTTCTTCAACTGTAATGACACCCTCTTTGCCCACTTTTTGCATCGCCTCAGCGATAAGCTTGCCTATTGTGGCATCACTATTCGCTGAAATTGTACCTACTTGCTCAATTTTCGCAAAGTCGTCTCCGACTTCTTCCTTCATGGTGTCTAGGTGCGCTACGATGGCCTGAACAGCTTGATCAATACCTCGCTTAAGGTCCATAGGATTTGCACCCGCCGTAACATTCTTAAGTCCTGCAGTAACGATCGCTTGTGCAAGTACCGTAGCTGTAGTTGTTCCGTCACCAGCCACGTCAGCTGTTTTCGACGCTACTTCCTTTACCATTTGGGCGCCCATATTCTCAACGGCGTCCTTTAGTTCCACTTCCTTCGCAACGGTTACACCATCTTTTGTGATGGTTGGGGCTCCGAACTTTTTATCAATAACGACGTTTCGACCCTTTGGACCGAGTGTTACTTTAACTGCATTTGACAAAGCGTCAACTCCCTTTTTAAGGGCGTCTCTCGCTTCAGAATCAAATAATATCTCTTTTGCCATTTTCTTGTTTTTTAATTTTCAATTAACCGATGCTACCAAGAACGTCGGTGGATCGCATTATTAGATAGTCTTTTCCGTCAAGCTGAATTTCTGTTCCTGAATATTTACCGTAAAACACGACATCGCCTTCATTCACAAGTACTGGCTCGTCTTTCTTACCGGGTCCGACAGCGATGATTGTACCTTTTTGTGGCTTTTCTTTAGCTGTATCTGGGATGATAATTCCACCCGCAGTTTTTTCTTCCGCTGCTGCTGGTTCTACCAACACGCGATCTTCATTTGGTTTAAAGTTCACTCCTGACATTTTTTAGAAAGTTTAGATTAACAAGAAAGCCAATAGTCACTTATTATGCCACCAAGTATCGGAGATCAATTCGTGCCATCTTTGACAGATAAGCACAAAAAAAATGTCAGCCCGAGTGACAAGCTGACATTTATATGTACCATGTTTGGTTTGTTCTATTCGTTGGGAAGAGGTGCGGGGCTGTCATCGTATCCAGCTGATGGAGCTGGTAGCGCTGCATTCTCTATAATTCCATCGAGGTCACTGGTTTGTGCCTCAACCGCTGTAGTTCCGGTAAAAGCGGTAGATACAATACACAAAGCCAAAAGTGCTGTAGCCAACATCCATGTTCCTTTTTCTAAAAAGTCAGAGGTTCGCTGTACGCCAACAATTTGGTTGGATGATGAAAACCCTGAAGCCAATCCACCACCCTTTGAGTTTTGAATTAGAACAATACCCATAAGCAAAAGGCTTACGATAAAGATGAGTATGGAAATGATAATCATAGCTATTTGTTTTCTTGTTTGAGTTTTTCAATAAGGGCGGCAAAATAACTGCTTTTTTCAGGATGCAGCAAACTGAGTTTTTGATACGTTGAAATTGCCTTGTCAAAAGCACCTTGTCCAGCGTAAATTCTACCTAGCGTTTCGGTAACTATTTCTTCGTTGTCAATTAGACTTCCTTTGGCGGCTTTGGTTGGCGAGAAGAACTCCGCACGCTTTGGAACTAGGCTCGATTCATTCACAATAAAGTGGTCAATAATGCCATCAACTTCTTGCTTCAATATTTTCGATGTTTCTTCCTTTTTTACGTCGTTTTCATTTGAAAGATAACGCATCCAAGATCCGAAATCTTGCTTGTTTGGAGGTGCAGTTTCCGTATGAATTGTAGATACCGATTCGCTTATTTCTTCCTGTTGGTCAATTATTTCTGCCTGATCCGACTCAGTTACCTTGGCACGACTTGGTAAAGGGGTCGCGTCCTCAATTATCATGTCAAGAGCGGCGCCAGAGTTTACAGCCTCGGATAGCAATAGATTATTTAGTTCATCAATTGAATCAGCTGGCTTCGATGAGGTGTCGATCTCTATTTCGCGAGAGCTTTGAGCCTCCGTTGATTGTTCTAGTTGTGGTTCTGGAGGAAACGCCAGCTTTTGCAAGGCAGCCCGACTTTGAAATCGAATGGCACTGAACTTAATCTGAGTCTCACTTTTTCCTGAATCGAAGGATTTTACCCCGATGGTTTGGAGTGCGCAAAGAATGCTTGAATATGGATGTTCTTTTAAATTACGCGCAATACTTTCATACTGGCTCGCTGACGTCACCCCATTATTGAGTATTGATTTAATCTCGATTTCCATTACCAGTTTCCAAGTGATTTATTGAAAATGTCCTGTGTCAGTTGCTCGTTTATTTGGTCGATCAAAGTTTGTTCAACCGAGCTTAAGTTTGTGTTTGCATCAAATTGTTGAAACCCAGAAAATGTCTGTTCAAAGCTTTTTTCGTCATCCTTAGTGTCTGTATATCGCACCTTAACTACAATGGTCAGCTTATTTAAAGAGGTTGCATCATCCTTTACGGCTTCGCCTTTCACACTATAATTCGTGATCTCTCCGGCTATGATTAGATCACCATTTTCCTTTACCAGTGCAAGGTTTGTTTGTCGAAGAAAAATATCCTTAAGCTCTTCTGTAAACGCTTGGCTTAACGATGGCGGAGCAAGAGATGCGTAGTTTGGAAATGTGGCAATTGAAATGGTGTTAACATCTGGGGAGACACTAGCTCCAGTAAATGAATAATTTACCTTACATCCAGCCAATGCAGTTGCAGATAGAACAAGTATGAAAATGGAGCGCTTAATTAAGTTCATACTCCTTTATTTTCCGGTATAATGTGCGTTCCGAAATGCCAAGTTCGCTCGCTGCATTTTTACGCCTGCCGTGATATTTGTCCAAAGCCTTTTTTATTAGCTCTTTTTCCTTTTCCTCTATGGATAAGGATTCCTCGACAACTTCAGAAGCTTCAATGTCGCTGGGGCGTGTAACTTGAATGGCAGGATGATGAATGCCGAATCCGCCAGCTTCTTCTTCTGGCGCGGAGTAATCCATTTTAGATCCGCCAAAGATGTTCTGTAATTGACTGGCGTCGATGCCATCAGAGCCATTCTTTAATAACTCCATCACTAGCTTTTTCAAATCATTCACTTCACCCTTCATTTCGAAGAGAACCTTGTATAAAATTTCGCGTTCGTTTAATTCGGACTGACCCTCTGCTTGATAAACTGTAGGTACTTTGCTTGCGATGTAGTTAGGCAAGTATTTGAGCAAGACAGTTCCATCAATGTCACGCTCCTGCTCAATGACGGATACTTGCTCCGTAATATTTTTCAATTGTCGGATATTACCGGGCCATCGATAATCTTCAAGAATTCTTATCGCATCGGCTGTCAATCTTACAGAAGGCATTCGATACTTGTCACCGAAGTCAGCGGCAAATTTTCGAAAGAGCAGATGCACATCCTCTTTTCGTTCTCTCAGCGCTGGAATCTGAATCGGAACAGTATTCAATCGATAGTACAAATCTTCTCGGAACTTGCCTTTCCGAATGGCTTCGGGGATATCAACATTGGTAGCGGCTACAATCCTAACATCTGTTTTTTGCGTTTTACTGGATCCAACCTTGATAAACTCACCTGTCTCCAATACGCGAAGAAGACGCACTTGTGTTGATATTGGCAATTCGGCAACTTCATCAAGAAATATCGTTCCACCATCGGCTACCTCGAAATAACCTTTTCTGGTATCGTGTGCACCAGTGAAACTGCCCTTTTCATGACCAAATAATTCAGAGTCGATTGTGCCCTCAGGTATCGCTCCACAATTAACCGCGATATATTCACTGTGCTTTCGAGTGCTGTTATGATGAATGATTTGAGGCATGGCCTCTTTTCCTGTTCCACTTTCACCAGTAATCAAAACGCTAAGGTCAGTAGGGGAGACACGCAAAGCCGTTTCAATCGCTCGGTCTAACGTGCCGCTCGTGCCTATTATCCCAAATCGTTGTTTTGCTTGTTGTATTGTCATAATTCTATTTAGACTATTTCTCCTATCAAAGTTGCTGCCGTGCAATCACTTACACGCACATTGACATATTCGCCTTTCTTAAAAGTGGTTTTTGGAAACACGCACATGACATTTTGAGTGTTGCGCCCACATTGGTCCTTATCAGATCGTTTAGAATTTCCTTCGATAAGAACTCGATGGACCTGACCAACTGATCTTGTGTTGCTTTCGAGTGAGTGCTGTTGCTGAAGGTCAATTACTTCGGTAAGTCTTCGCTTTTTCTCAACTAGCGGAATATCATCTTCAAATTTCCTGGCAGCTAGCGTTTTTGGTCTCTCAGAATAATAGAACATATATGCGAAGTCATATTTCACCTCTTTCATAAGTGAGAGGGTGTCTTGATGCTGCTCTTCCGTCTCGCCACAAAAACCGCTAATAATGTCTGTTGAAATACCGCAGTTTGGCATATGCTTTCGAATAGAGGCTATACGGTTCAAGTACCATTCTCGTGTGTAGCCTCGGTTCATTCTTTCAAGCATTTCTGAGTTTCCACTTTGAACTGGTAAGTGTATGTACTCACATATGTTCTCGTTTTTTGACATTACCTCAAGTACCTCATCAGACATGTCCTTGGGGTGGGATGTAGAAAAACGAATTCTAAGATCGGGATGAACATCGGCCACTTTTTGCATCAACTGAGCGAAATTCACAACTTCTTTCTGGTCGTCGATGATAGCTCCTTTCTTTGTGATGTTCCAACGATAGCTATCGACATTTTGGCCTAAAAGAGTTACTTCTCGATATCCTTTTTCAAAAAGGTCATGCGCTTCTTGTACAATTGTTTTTGGGTCTCTACTGCGTTCTCTTCCTCGGGTAAATGGGACAACGCAAAAACTGCACATATTGTCACAACCGCGGGTTATAGAGATGAATGCACTTACCCCATTGAAATCTAAACGCACCGGTGTTATTTCAGCATACGTTTCATCTCGTGATAAGAGCACGTTCACAGCTTTTTGGCCGGTCCCAACTTCTGTGACAAGATTTGGTAAGTCTCGGTAGGCATCAGGTCCAGCCACTAAGTCCACTAATTTTTCTTCTTCTAGAAGTTGAGACTTTAAACGCTCAGCCATGCAGCCAAGAATGCCAATAACCTTATCGGGATTGTTTTTCTTATCGCTTTGAAATTGAGTTAAGCGCTTGCGTACACGCTGTTCCGCATTATCGCGAATAGCACATGTATTTAGCAATACGACATCCGCTTCCTCGGCATTGCGTGTCGTTTCAAAACCTGCTTTCGACATTATCGAAGCCACTATTTCACTATCGGAAAAATTCATTTGGCAGCCATAGCTCTCCAGATAAACCTTTTTACCCAAAAGATTATCCGACTGTTGTTCGACAAGGATTGCCTCTCCTTGCCGCTCTTCCACTAATAAACCCTTGTTATTATCCATTAATTTGAATCAAGTCGCGAAGTTACTCATTGAACATGACTGCAAATATGTCAGGCGTTAATTTATGCTGTAATTCATGCTACTTGAAATAAAAGCAAATCACCTCTGCGATTTTTTTGCGTTTTATTTGCAGCGTGAAACTTCCTTTCTAGAGGAAGCGGATAAGTCCGAAATTATAAAATTGAGTGAATGAATTTGGTAATTGTTGAGTCGCCTGCTAAGGCAAAAACGATCGAAGGATATTTGGGAAAGGACTTCGTTGTTCGTTCAAGTTATGGTCACATACGCGATTTGCCTAAAAAGGGAAATGCAATTGACATTGAAAATGGATTCGCCCCTACATATGAGGTAATGCCAGATAAAAAGAAGGTGATCACCGAGTTGAAAAAATTAAGCAAGGATGCGGAAATGGTATGGCTTGCCACGGATGAGGACCGTGAGGGAGAGGCTATTAGCTGGCACCTATTCGAAGCATTAGGGTTAAAGGAAGATAAAACCAAGAGAATTGTCTTTCACGAGATAACAAAACCTGCCATTACCAGTGCCATCGAGAATCCACGAGTTATTGATAAGCATCTTGTAGATGCACAACAAGCTCGACGAATTTTGGATCGGATTGTTGGATTTGAGTTAAGTCCAGTACTTTGGAAAAAGGTGAAGCCATCTTTATCTGCTGGTAGAGTTCAAAGTGTCACAGTTCGATTAATAGTTGAAAGAGAAAAAGAGATTAATGCGTTTACGTCAGAGTCTTATTTCAGGGTAAAGGCAATTTTTGAGACAAAAGGGAAGCCTTTTACTTCGGTTCTGAACAAGAGACTCAAAACCGTCGAAGAAGTAAATGCCTTTTTTGAAAAATGCCAGGAAGCCACTTTCTCAGTGCAAGAAGTAGATAAACGCCCCGGAAAGAAAAGTCCAGCGGCGCCATTCACTACCTCTACGCTGCAACAAGAGGCGGCAAGAAAACTAGGCTATTCAGTTGCTCAAACGATGCGGCTCGCCCAGCAGCTTTATGAAGCAGGAAAGATTACTTACATGAGGACAGACTCTGTCAACTTAAGTAAAACTGCAATTGACGGGGCAACGGCAGCAATCAGTAAAGATTTTGGCGATGAGTACGTTAACCCCAGAAAGTATTCTACTAAAACAGCAAATGCTCAAGAGGCACACGAAGCGATTAGACCAACATATTTTGATCAATTAAGCGCATCAGACGATGGTCAGCAACAAAAGCTTTATGATTTAATCTGGAAGCGTGCAATTGCTAGTCAGATGAGCGACGCCAAGCTGTTGCGTACCACGATTAGAATTTCCTCGGAGGCGATAGAAGAAAGGTTTGAAGTTAAAGGTGAGATTATCACTTTCGATGGGTTTCTAAAGGTCTATTTGGAGAGCACCGATGATGAAGTTGAGGAGGATAATAATTCCAACCTTCCAAATGTTGCTGAAGGGGAGGAATTGGTTTTGAAATCAGCTGAGGCGACAGAGCGCTTTACACATCACCCAGCCAGATACTCAGAAGCGAGTTTGGTGAAAAAGTTAGAAGAGCTTGGGATAGGAAGACCTTCGACATATGCACCGACTATCGGTACCATTCAAAAACGAGGGTATGTCGTAAAAGAAGATCGCGAAGGATCCCCAAGGGATTATCGTCTCGTAACTTTAGCGGATGCTGGCATTGAAGCTAAAACGGAATCAGAAAATAGCGGAGTTGAAAAGGGTAAACTGTTCCCCACTGATATAGGAATAGTTGTAAACGACTTCCTTGAAGAACATTTTACAAAGATTTTGGACTATAATTTTACTGCATCTGTTGAGGAGGAATTCGATACAATATCCAGAGGTGAATTGGTTTGGACCGATATGCTGGCGAATTTTTACAAACCATTTCACGAAACCGTCGAGGATACGCTTGAGAATTCTGAAAGGGCTACTGGTGAGCGGATTCTTGGAAAAGATCCAAAAAGTGGCAAGCAGGTAATTGCTCGGATTGGTCGATACGGGCCAATGGTTCAGATCGGAGAGGTTTCTGACGAAGAGAAGCCAACCTTTGCCAAATTGAGAGTTGGTCAGAGCATTCAAAGTATCGTGCTCGAGGATGCATTGGAACTCTTCAAATTGCCAAGATCTCTAGGGAATTACCAGGAAAAAGAGGTCGTGGCTTCTACCGGAAGGTTCGGGCCTTTTGTCAGACATGATGGGATTTTTGTGAATATCAAGGATCATGATCCGTTAGAAATAAAACTAGAGACTGCTATTGAGCTTATTGAAGCCAAGGCCGAGGCGGCTCGAAAGGCCTTGATTCATGAATTTGAACATGATCCAATAGTCAAGGTTGTAGTGGGTAGATACGGCCCCTACTTTGCGATTGGTAAAGACAATTATAAATTACCAAAGGGAGAGGATGCTGAAAAACTAACATTAGAGCGTTGTCTTGAAATTGCCTCAACCTCAACCCCATCGAATAAGTCAAAGCGAAAAGGTTCCAAGAAAAAATGAAGTTCTCAGATTACTTTGATAAGCTAGAAATTACCCCGAATTTGGAAGGAACAATTTCTGAGTATTTATCAGAATTGGAGGAGTCATCTGACCTGGAAGGATGTAAAATGGCCCTTATGTTCGTTTCTGAAACGAGGTATTCCCAGACAGAACCGCTCAGAAACCCTCAATCTGTTCTCGATAGTTTATCAGGCCTTTTTCCACATGGGTTTGAACCTAAAATTGGTTTACTCGGTTGCCTTCGATTAGGGAAAACATTGGAAGATACCGAGTACGCAATCACTCAAATTGTGTTAGAGCTTTTTCAACATCGTGTGCTTCCTGTGGTAATTGGTGGCGATAGAGAGTTGACGTATTCGATTTATAAGGCATTTGAAGAATTAGAGCAAATTGTAAATATTGCTTCAATTGATAATATCCTCAATATCAATGGCGGCCAAGGAGCCTACATTGGAAGAATAATTAAAGAGCAGCCAAACTATTTGTTCAACTATTCGAATCTGGGTTATCAAACCTATTTGGTAAGTGGCGCTGAAATTGAGCTTGCTGATGAGCTTTACTTTGATGTTTATCGATTAGGGCAGATGCGAGGCTCGATTGAGTTATCCGAGCCATTGATACGCAGCGCTGATATTCTTTCAATATCAATGGATAGCGTTAAAGCTTCAGACTTTAAGTCGTCCACAAGTCCGCAACCCAATGGGTTTTACGCCGAGGAAATTTGTCAAACGTTGCGTTATGCTGGGTTGGGTGAAAAATTGAGAGCCGTTGTCATAACAGAAACCTCAGGGGACGTGAGCGGCGTTGATGCACTTTTAATTTCTGAGATGGTCTGGTGTCTAATTGATGGTTTATATAGTCGGCGGTCAGAAATTCCTAGCTCGCAGAATAGCTCGTTTTTAAAATATAGAGTTTCACTTAAAAATGATGAGTTCAACGTTGTGTTTTATAAAAGCCTGAATACAGATCGATGGTGGATGGAGGTTCCCGTGCCACCTGAGTATGCCAATAAGTATCGAAGACATCATTTAATTCCGTGCGATTACAACGACTACAAAGAAGCCGCAAACGATGACCTCCCTGAACGATGGTGGAGGGCATACAAGAAGATGCTCTAACCTCCTTTGTCGGATATCTTCACCGATTCATGTTGAAAAAAACGGGGCTTGGTGGAAAAATGCAAAACCAATTTGAATTTTGGCTAAATTAGCGCCTCCCAAAAAAAACTTGACCTTTTTAGCGTAGATG
>Ga0209714_1001056_pt1 | contig 15251 bp, 26 predicted proteins | sample COGITO_mtgs_1104_5_FD_185517 | JGI IMG/M metagenome (GOLD analysis project Ga0209714, IMG submission 185517) | Pelagic marine microbial communities from North Sea - COGITO_mtgs_110414 (SPAdes) (version 2) | ecosystem: Environmental > Aquatic > Marine > Epipelagic ...
TAAGAAAGTTTGCGACTTTTACAGTAAATATATATTTATTACCATATTGTTCGCAAAAAAGTCACAAAAAAGTCACAAAAAAGTCGCAAAAAAGTCACACAAACCGTAAGTATATAATAAAGTTTGCGATTTTTCCCGGTAATTTAATATTTGTTAGCATATAAAAAAGATATAAAATAAATATAAATGAAACCTTAAAAATATACTTAAGTACGTATATAAATAATTTATATATATATATGGTATTGTATAATTGTATTACTTGTAATTATTCAACAACACGAAAAAGTGATTTTAATAAACACCTTAATCGAAAAAAACCGTGTAAAACATTATTAATATCTGACGAACCCGTATCTAAAATTTTAAAAGTCAGAATTATCAATAATAGTTGCTCACAAACGGCTCACAACGGCTCACAATCGGCTCACAACTGCTCACAAACGGCTCACAACGGCTCACAAACGGCTCACAACGGCTCACAAACGGCTCACAACGGCTCACTAATTAATGAAGACGATAAGCTGTCACAAAAAAACACAAAAAAAATTAAATGTGAATTATGTGATAAGGAATTTAATAGAAAATCAAATTTATATAGACATATAAATAAATATTGTAAGAAAAAAGAAACAAAAACTAATAAACTAGAAATAAATGATCTTGAAAAAAAAGAGCTTGCATGGAATAATGAACGTGTAAATTTATATAAAGTAATTGATAATTTATCACAACAAAAGGGTAATACTATTAATAATACGTTTAACCAAACTATAAATATTAATAATTTTGGAGAAGAAAATTTAAAATATATTAGCGGGGATTTTTTATCAAACCTATTAAAAATACCGTTTAATGCATTACCAAATCTTATAAAAGAAATACACTTTAATCCACATCATCCAGAAAATAATAATATTAAAATTTCAAATAAAAAATTACCTTATGCAGAAGTTTTTAAAGATAATTGTTGGAAAATACAAGATAAAAAAGAAGCTATAAATGATTTACTTGATAAAAGTGTAAATATATTGGAAAATCATTTTGATGATACGAATGATCTAAATGATATTCAAAAAGATAGATTTATTCAATTTAAAACAACATATGATGGAAAAGACGTAAATAAAAAAATAAGTAAAGATTTAGAAATATGTTTGCTAAATGGGTCTTAATTATATTTTTTCCAAAAAAGTCGTGCATTTATTTGATTATCTATATCTTTAACATAAAAATATTCATTATTAAACGGCTTTTTTGGTGTAGTTTTATTAACATTTGTTACATCAGAAATAAAATCGGATTGAAGACATAATGGAGGATTATGTATATAACATGGGAATTTTTTTTGAATATGCGTAACATACATCATATCTACGGCTTTTTTCATTTTAGTTGTCATAATATTATAAATTTCACACATAATATTATGGGACGGTATAATATATGCTACAGCACATGCTAATTTAAATACATTAGTATCAATATGTATATTTTTTTTTTTAGCAAGTTGTTTATCTGGATTAAATGGTTTCTCCTTTGGCCAAAATAATCCACCTAAATAATAAATATGTGTGTCATTTGGGATATCAAAATTATATTTTAATGATTTATCTGATAAAAATACACAATCATCTTCGATAATAAGAACATTATCTAATTTATTATCAATAGCATATTTAAGTGCTTTCATATGACTTAAATAACATGCGGCTTTTCCATATATTTGGCTTTTGTTTTTATCAAGAACATTAAAATTTGTTCTTGATTCATAGAATTTTTTTTGTTCGTCAGTAAATTTTAATGCATCTATAGCATCAATTCGCTTATACGTTAATTCCATATTATTTAATTGTTCTTCTATAAATTTTTTTCGGTCATTTCTTCGTTTTAGATTAATATATAAAATATTTAAATTAGTTAATTTCATATATTTTATAATAGCTTTTTTTTATATTTGATTAAACTTATATTAAAATATGTATATATATATATTTATATGATATTAAAAGATATACGGTATTATAATTTGTGTACTAATTCGAGAGGTAAATGTTATATTAGTGCGTGTGGTAAATATTTTCTAAAAGAATTTAAGAATAAACATAGTTATTTAAATGAAACTAAAATATCTAAATTATTAAAAAATACTAAAGGTTTTATACCAATAGTTGACAATTTTTATACAAATTATAATTATTATATATCGTACAAATATTATGAAAATATTAATCTCTATACAACTGCTACAGAAACTAAATTAATTGATGATAAAATTTTAGATAGAGTATTTTATAATTGTGTTACGAATCTTGAAAAATTACATAATTTAAATTATGTTCATTTGGATATAAAACCTGAAAATTATTTATTAGTAAATAATGATATAAATGATATTCGTTTAATTGATCTCGAATTTTGTGAAAAAATGATAGGTGAAGATAAAAAAATTTTTAGACAAAGGGGTACAAAATCATATGTCGCTCCTGAAGTTTATAATAATTTTGTAAGTTATAAAACAGATGTTTGGGGATTAGGGTTAATATATTATGTTCTTAAAAATAAAACTTTTCCATTTCGTCAAATATGTAATTCAAATCGTGAATGTATATCAAAAAATGAATTATTGGAATTTTGTAAGACAGACGATGTAACAAAGAATATTTTAGATATGACTATTATTCAAAATTATAATGAAAGATGTAGTCTTTCTGATTTAAAATATTATATAGAAAAGGAGATTATTGATATTTAAAGATATTAAATAATATTGTGTTATGATTAGAACATTTAAAATTTCTGATAAATTGTTACAGGGTTTTACCGTTATTATACCGAATATTAAGTCAACTGATACACCTAATTACTGTTTACAAATCGCAATTAATGAAATGAGAACAGTTATAAAAAATTTAAATCTTGAATTATTAGTAAAACATATAAATGATAATAATTTTCATATACATGAATCTTGGCAAGATATTTTAGATTACCCAGATAAGATTTTTTGGATATGTTCACATAAATAATTTTTTTTATAATTAAATAATATGGGTAATAGTGGTTCAAATAAAGTTTCTTCAACTGAAGAATCTGATGATTTTGTTTTAGACTTTACATTTATTAAAGATAATAATTTAAAATTAATAAGTTTATCCAATGCTAAAGACGCAAATCTTAAAATTATAAGTAGCATTGGTTCAATATATTATGTAAAATATGCTGATACTAAAACGGAATATATAAATTTAGACATGATTTTAAAATTAACGAAAAGTAAAAAAGCATGTCTTGGAAATAAATTTAAAGATTTATTACAAATTAATAACTGTACTTTGTTATCAGAATATATAATAATGGCCAAAAAATTTAATATGACCAAATATGGTGTTGTATATTTACCAATTTTATAATTTCTTAATCTATAAATATGGGTAGTTGTATAAGTAAAAATAATCTTAAAAAAGGGCTTATACGAATTTGTAGCGATATTAATAATGAAAATATTTATAAGTGACAAAAAAAATCTTTATTTACACTATGCTGAAAAATAAAAGGAAAATATTACATTGGGGTGATAATAAATTGTATTAATATTCATGAAAAGATATATAGGTTATAAATTAGATAGTCTTATTATTAAAAGAGTTGGTGCTTACAATAATATGAGCTTATTAGATTATGTTAGCAATTCTATAATGACACCAGGTTACCAATGTTTTAATTATGGTTGTATTTATATTCCTATTAGTTAATTAATATTTAAAAAAATTGTTATATATAATTAAAATGCCTAATAAAAATCAACCACATCTTAGTAGTAAAAATCCGTATATAGCTTTAAGTACAATTGAGTCGGATGAACAACAAAATCAAAAATTGACAAATACAGTTGATGTAACAACTGATGATTTTGTTGTTAATATTCCTGAAGAAATGTTAGAAAGAGCAATACAAATTGAGAAATATTCATGTACTATTAAATATATTTGCCTAATTGATCTTATTATAAATATGTATTACTTAACATACGGATATATATTTAGCGTTATTTTTGCATTTGCTTCATTATTTGGATATCTATCTACAATATATCACAAAAGAAATTTACTGTGTTGTTATTTAATATATCAATATATGCAAACATTTGCTAAATTTGTTAATTTTATATTAATTTGTTCTTATGGTACAGATATATTAATAACAGATGGTCATTCAAGAGATGATAACAATAGTTCGAATATAGAAACCTATATAGTATATTTATTTTTCTCTTTATTTATGGTTATATGTCAATCAATTATTACAGTTTATGTAAATAAATATTATAATTTATTACCTACAGATGAAGAATCTTCAAAATTAATAAGAAGACAACTATCGGTTTAATTTATTTACACCATTTAGGACTTTTTGTACCTTTATCACATAGACCGTCTATACTATTAAACCATTTTTTTGCTTTTGGACTTACACTTATTGCCTCTTTGGCCAAATAAGAGTCAGTTGTATAATATGTTTTTCCTTTTACTAAAAATGAATGAACTCTCGCATATCCCCATTGTTGTGGATTAGCACCTGGTCGATGTCCTGTTCTCCAAGCAGCAAGCCCTTTATCGTATACCTTTTTAATATATTTTAATGGTACTCCGCTAACTTTACTCTTTTGTTTTAATGAATTAGCTTTAGGAAAATATTGTTTCCATTGGTTTGTATATCCAGATTGTTTTGTTTTAATACGTTTACCTTTATAATAATCAGTTTCAAATTCGTTATACGCTTTTGGATTATTTGAAAGCATTTTACTGCCTTTTGTTATTCTTTCAAGTCTTTTTTTTGATTGAGTATAATTAAGACCGTCAAAATATTTTTTAGGAGCATATACTTTGGATTTTTTAAGTAATTTATCTTTTTGTATGTTATCAACAATTTTTTTACCTATTTTGCCAGATTTTTTTACACATCGATTAGTATCTTTATTTAATATAGTATTTTTTGAACATTTCATTATAATATATATAATATAATGGGTATAAATTTTCAAAATAATTAATAAACTAAAATTATAAATTAGTTTAATTATATTATTTAATATATGAAGGCTATCGTATCACCCTCTTTACTTTCAGCAGATTTTACAAATTTAGGTTTTGATATTTTAAAAGTTTTAAATAATGGTGCAGATTGGTTACATATTGATATAATGGATGGTCATTTCGTTGATGATCTCGCAATAGGAATGCCCGAAATTAAATCAATACGTGAAAAATTTCCAGATGCATATTTAGATTGCCATTTAATGGTCGAAAATCCTTATAAATATTGGTGTAAATCAGATTACATTTCATATTGAATCATATATTAATCTAAAATATATATTAGAATTAATACAACTTATAAGGGATAATAATATAAGTGTAGGTATTGGTATTAAACCTAATACAAATGTTGAAAAACTTAATATATTTATACCATATATTGATATGGTTTTAGTAATGACGATAAATCCTGGCTTTGGTGGGCAATCATTTATAGAAGAAACACTTGATAAAGTAAGATATTTGCGTAATTTGTATAGCAAATGTAATTGTTTTAGGTAGTTATATATTTAGTTCAAATAATATATCAAATGCTATAAATGAAATAAAAAATCCTGTGGTCAAATATATACAAAGTAATTTTAATTATGAATAATTCTAAATATTAATAATTGTTTCATTTTCAATTGATTCTAATAAATAGTTCATAAATGTTTCGGTATTATTTAATTTCAAAAAGTTATATTCATTTAATTTAATTGTTCTGAAACAATGACCAACTTTTAATATATAATAAAAAAATGTTTTATGAGTAATAACCCCGTTTACTATATTTTTCCGATTTTTTTTTCTGACAATTACATAATCATCTATTTCGAGATGCCTAATATCACTTTTAGATAGTTCAGTATATTTTGAATCCTTTTTAAATAATTCTTCTATATTAATATCCATTTAAATTGATATTATATTATATTATATTATGGAGGTTAAAACTATAAATACAAATAATGATCCATATGATCCTGTAAATCAGACAGTTGCGTTTATTGAAGAAAGTCTTGAAGGCTTTTATGAAATTGATAATATTGATTTTATACCACTTGGTTCTATTGTAAGATATTTAATATACAGTAATAAGTATCATAAATATATTTTTCGATTAGGGAGTGTCATCATTGCGAATACGGAAGATAAGGTTTTATTTGCAGGTGTACGACATAGATGGAATGTACCAAAAATTGTTAAATGTTATATTGATGAAACAATTTATAATACACGTTTTTTTAAACTTGAATCAAATGAAGATAAATATGAAGATGCATTATTGCAACAAGAATCGGCAATTGAGGATAAAGATGCACAAATAATAGAATTTAAAAAGCAAATAATTAGTCTTAAGAAAGAGTTAAAAAGTTATAAGGATTTTATTCAACAGAATTTTTCCCCTGGGTAAGTTTGGCTTTAGTTTTAACCTCTCTTTTTTTATCTATTTCCGTAAATAGATTTACAGCTTTTTCACTATTACCTAAACATTCTCCTAAAGCTAAAAGTAAAAATTTTTTACTTAATCCTTGTTTTGATGTTGAAACTTTATATTTAAGATTTCCATTTTGCGTTGTTAAATCTTCAATATTATATTCCCCCATAATTGATATTAGGTCTGATTCTAATTTAGTTTGCTCATCTTTTTTTTCCTTAATTATTTTTTTTAACTCCTTAACTTTATTTTCGATAGCTAACCATTTAAGTGCATTGTCTCTTAGAAATTGTTTAAGACTTGTGTCCATTATATAATTTATAAATAATATTTTTTAAATATATATAATGTTATTAAAACCGTTAATAATCGGTATATGTGGGGGAACATGTAGTGGTAAATCGAGTTTATCTAAATTATTAACAGAATATTATGATGCTGAATATATAAGTCAAGATAACTATTTTAAAGATTTGTCACAATTTGAAAATCGACGTGAGATAATCAAAAAAACCAATTTTGATTGCCCAGATGCATATGATATTGATTTATTTATTCAAAAAATTAAATTGTTATCAAAGGGTTATAACATAAATTCACCAATATATCGTTTTAGCGATAGTACACGTATAGGTACAGAACATAAAATGAGGAAAAGAATAATAGTTGTAGACGGTATTATGATGTTATATAATGATAAAATACGAGAGTTATTAAACTACACCGTTTTTATTGATTGTGATGATGATGTAAGGCTTAGTAGAAGAATTAAACGCGATATAGCTGAAAGAGGATATGATTTAGAATTAATATTGCATCAATATTTTAGTACAGTTAAACCCATGAAAAATATTTATATTGACCCTTATAAAAGTATTGCAAACCGAGTAATATATAATAATAGTAATGATTGTAAACTTGATTATTCGAATATTATTAATGATATAAATAACTTAATAATTGGTTAAATATTTAAGAATTATTAAATATTAATAATCACATGAAATATTTTAAAAAAATAATTACTTTATCATTTTTATCCTTAACATCGGGTGCATTATATATGCATTTTAATGATAGATTTGAAAATGTATATAAAAAACTGGTAGAATATGAAAAAAAATGACGGTTGAACCGTTATTCCAAGAATACGATAATATTTATCCTAAGTCTAATATTTATTTCAATTATAAATTAATTAAAGTATTATAAAGTGTGAATTTTACTTAAAAAGTATATGAAACCTTAAATAGTTTATATTTACCGAATTTAAAATATTTATAAATATATATATTCTTATAATAATCTATATTTAATATTTATGAATATAGGGTTAGTTAAATATTTAAAATTACATGGATATACCCAAATTTATTATGATGATAAAATAAATGATGTAAATAACATTATGGCTAAAATAAATATAAATAATATTCGCAATATATTTATAGTGGGGTTAGATGGTGGGTTTATTGCAGATTATTTTCTAACAAAAAATAACAATACTAAGATAACAATATTTGATAATGAACCACGAGTTTATAATCATATATCTGAAGAATATTTATATATAACTTATAATGAAAGAGTCGATATACGATATTCTAATATTCTAAAATATTCTAATGATTATCTTGGTCCAAAATACGATTTAATATTTATAAATAGTGACCGTTCACAAAAAAAGAATATAGATTATATAAATTTAACTAAAAATTTATCTCATAAAGATACTAAAATATTAATGACAAATACTAAAAATATTGAACATTATAATGGTGCACATAAATGTTGGAAGAAAATGGTTACAGATTGTAAAATAAAAGAGATAAATTCTATAACAAAAAATAAAAAAAATGGTCTAAATATATCTTTAGGGGTTTTTGTATAAAATGTGTTATTTTAAATTTGTCCAATCAGAATTAATATGTGGTTCTAAGAGTTTATAAGAATTTGGTAACATATCATAAATATCCGGATTACTTTTTATTAACTCTAATAATTCATGTTCATCTTTTACAACAAAGCAATTTTTACCATCAATAAATGGGGTATCTAAACCATCAATCCATTTTTTATTTAATATGAGGATACAATTATTATATATTGCTTCTAAAAATGTATACTGGCTACCCCCTCCATCTTTATATATTGAAGACATATCAACCATAAATTTATGATTATTTAAAATATTACTTACAGCAGTAAATGATTTTTCAAAACGTCCTTTATAACAACTTTCTGTATCTTTTTCATTCATACTATCTAAAACAAGTAATTTTCTATAAACATATAAATCATTTTTACAACCATGGATTGGAATTTTATCTTCTAAATTTGTGTTAGTCTTTAGAATAATATCAGTGTTCTTATCATAATCGATTCGTGATATAGATACAGCACCTTTCTTGTTTATATTATTCTCGGCCAAATTATAAGCATAAAATGGATGATGTATAAATTTAGAATCTACATTAAAAGTGTCTTTAAGATGTTTTTGAACTGTTTTCCTAATAGTTATTATATTGAATCTTTTTAGATTATCAATTACAGGTTGAGTACTTTTACCTTTTACTTCTGTAGGGTCATGAATAACAATTGATGTTCCATCTGGAAATTTATCTAAAAAATTATAATAGTTTTTATCTATAGCAGTAATAATTAAATTTGGCAATTTTATAATTGTATCTATGTCTTGATTTAAATATTGAACACCATATCCATAATTACGTTTTTTTTTTTCATTTCTTTTAGTAATTTTATATAAGTTATAATTATGTTTAAGTGATAAATGAGCTGTAAAACTTACCCATCCACCATATCCCGGTTTTGCCATATATACTAAATTATAATCGGTCATATAGTTTAGTATATATTATTATATAAAATAATAAACTTGTATTATAATTATTTATAAATGATTTTGGATTTACCTATAGAAATAATATTGTATATCTTTGAAACAAATTATTTAACAAAAATAAAAGATTTAAAAATTTTAAATATGCTATTTAAAATAAATATTAATATACAAATTATAGCTATAAATCGTATAAAATTATTTCTAAAATTGATTATTAACAAAAATATTATGGATAATAAAATTATTGCAAGATTAAAAAGACAAAGTTTAAGAAGAGGTTTACAAGTTTCAGCCTGTGAATGCGTTCAATATAAACCATATATGAACACCGATATTTGTGTTTTTTGTTTTAGAAATAAAAAAAAACATATGTTTAAACAAGACTTTATTAGTAAAAAATATAGTGAATATACCTTTTAATTACCAATTCTAAAAATTTCACCTGACTTAAATCCTAATAAAATATCATTATTTAATTCATCATAATATATACTATATATATTACTTGGATTTTCAAATTCAAAATTACTATTGGAAATTTCAGTTATTATTTTCATAGTGTTTAATGAATAAATAGTTAATGATGATTTATAAATACTGTTATAAGGATTTTTTGATGTTAATAATATTAAAAAAAATTTATTAAAATCACTATTAACATATTTTATACCTGAATAAGGGTGTAATAGATTGATATTTAAATTAACAGTTTTTTCACCTAACATATTATATATACATACTGGGTTATTAAAATAAATAAAATTTGTTTTATTCGGTAAAAATAATATATCAGATGATATCAATGTTTCAGTATGGTTAATTACACAGTAATTAACAGTTTCTGTATTTAATATTATAATATTATGATAAGTATATTTTACAAATAAATATTTATCTAAAACTTCAATAAATTCAATATAAATATCGTTTGGTAAATTAATTGTTTTACCATAAGGTAAATATAATTTATGTTCATTAATTAATTTATTATCAAATAAGTCATATATTGTTACACAAACTTTAAAATCCCAAGATATTATATTATTATTTATTATAATATCATAATCATAATGCTGACTATTTATTTCTTCTATCTGATAATATAAAATTTTATTAAAACTACTTTTAAATTCAAGTATATCAATATCGTCTATTTTAAAAATTTCTTTGTAGTTATTAATTTCCCAAATTCTGAATATTTTAGGTGATTCATATGTTATAACTATACCAGATTCATAATCAAATTCGATGAAACCTGGATATGATATTTGAATACTATTAAAAAGTGGGTTTCTATAATCATTTATTGATAATTTGGAATTTTTTTTAATATAAACATTATGGAAAATATCTATTGGTATATAGTTCCCATACATTTTATTGTAATTATCGTATTTATTTAATGATAAAATAATTATTGTATTATTAGATGTATTTTTGAATATACTTTCAATTCGTTCTTCATTTATGTTTAAACAATCTAATAATGACGATTTTAGTTTATTGAAAATATATAGTTTTTTATTTGACAATAGGATAAATACTAAAAAATCAGTAACTAACATTTCATCAATAAATATATCATCATTAATTTCATCTAAAATATATTTATTTTTGTTATAAATGTTATAGAATTTATAATCAGGTAATCCATTAATTAAGTTTTTATTTTTATATCCAATCTCTTTATGTAATAAATTTTGGATTAGATTCATATTTTATATTATATCCTTAATTTAAAATTATTTATAAAAGTGCACTGTAAGCAATAAGTGTACCAGTTGCATAATTGTTAAAGTTAAAAAAATAAATATTTAATCTTTTATTTGTAAGATACAGAAGTAATGATAAAATAAATAAAATATAAGCTGGGAAAGATTGTTTAACTTCTATATTTCTGGTAAATAGTACAAGTGAAAAAAGTGTTACAAAATCAATAATCATAAATATATACGGTGTATTAATGTCAAAAATATGGATTACTATGTAAAGTAATGCTAAAACAAAAAATAACCCTCTCTGAATATTTTTTTTATTTTGTGTATCTATACTAAATGTTAAATTATCTAACATATAATAAAGATTATTATATTATAATATAAATTAATCATTAGAAGGCTTATTTTCAATTAAACCTCCAAATCTTCTAGGGATATAAGGTCTTAAATAATAAAACATGGTTGCCGAAAATCCAGTAACACCCGTGACTACTAGACCATATCTCAAGTATATATTTTGTGGAATATTAAGCATTTATATTATATTATATTATATTATATATATTTTTTTTAAGTGTTTTTAAATAAACGGGTAAATAAAAAACTTTTTACATATTTTATGGTAGAAAGAAACGGGTCCTAATGCTATTTTTTAAAGGAGGTTGAGATAAATTATGAATTAAATATTATTTAGGCACATATGAAACCGGATATCATGATTTGATATACTAAAAATACTTATTTAAGCTGTGATGGTTATGCTAATATCTACCTAGAATATTTGATTCCCTAACACATATTCCAGTTATATATTTACCAATTAAATCATATGTTTCAATTGATTCTGGTAATAAAAATACTATATAAACGAAAAATGTTTTTATTTATAAATGACTTCTAATATTTTTAATAATAGTTTAAATATAGATTTTTTAAATCATAATAATTTCCTTGAATTAAGATTTTGTGATAAATGTTCATATGTATGTAATTTATCAAATATTCGTTATTTAAATAATGTAGCTTATTGTAATAAATGTTATAAATATACGTTAAAAAAATCTAAGAAAATAAACATAGGTTTAGGTAATATTAGCTATATATCTAGGGGAAAACAGTTGCATACTGGGTGTATATTAACAAATACGAATATATACTATAATGACCGTATTTTTAATACAAGTATTGAATGGATTAATTATTTAGATAGTTTATAAATTTTTACATAATGATTTTTTAATAAATGTTATTCTACCATTAGATAATTTACGAGCACATATACCATTCGATAATTTAAATTTTTGTCCAGGTTTAATATGTGCATATTTAGGTTTATGTTTACTCTTTTTTTTAGATTTGCGTTTTTTAGTTTTATGTTTACTCTTTTTTTTACCACCAGTTAAACTATTTTTACAATAAACGTTCGAAACAATCGGTAATAAGCCCAAATCACCAGATTGAACATAAACGTTATTATCAACATATGGAGTATATGTTGCAGTGCCACAGTTATTTGTTTGATTAATAGGGCTTAATACATTAACTGTATATCCAGCTTTCCCAGCTTTTTGATTAAAATTATTTTTCATTATATAATAATAAAATATAAGTTATTGGTTAATTATTAGTATATATTATATTAATAATTAAAAAAATATATTTAGTTAGTTATTTAGTTATTTAGTTATTTAGTTATTTAGTTATTTAGTTATTTAGTTATTTAGTTATTTAGTTATTTAGTTATTTAGTTATTTAGTTATTTAGTTATTTAGTTATTTATTTACGTTTTACAACACGTTTTTTAACTGCAGGGGGAGGTGGAGCTTCCTCCTCTTCAGATTCTTCTTCAGATTCTTCTTCATCTAATTCATCATCTAATTCATCATGTTGTTTTTTATCATTTGGTACAGGAACATCTTCTTCATCACAAGAAGAATCAACAAATTGAGGTTCTTTGGAGGGTAGGGCATCTTCATCATCTGAATCATCTACAAATGCATACGATTCATCAATACCCTTAATCGCCATTTCAGCTTGAACTTGTCGAAGTTTAATGCTGATTGAGAACTTACCAGCATAAAACGATACTGATGCAATTTCAATAATTGAACGACCAGTACTACCTTTTTTAAGTGTATCAAGAATATCAAGTTTGTTCTTTTCTTTATCGAAAACATTTGTCTTAAATGGGTTGGGGTCATTTTCATAATATAGAATTTTAGATTTAAATGTATCAGGATATCTACCATCGGGTTTACGCGTTTCTTTGTCTTTAGACTTTTTAATCATTGGATTATATAGAAGTTTAACTGACTTTAGGTCAACATCTTCTGGGTCAAGTTTGAGCCATTCGGAGCAATTTTTGAGTGCTTGTTCAACAGTGAGTTTATCAAGTAGTTCGAATACTTTGTGTAGGGTGTCATTTCTAACTTGTTTAGAGTCAGGTTCAGTACCTTCTTTTGGACGACCAAAAGAGTGATTAATTGAATATTTGCGTCCAGTGACATTGCCATCTTTATCTTTTACATCATCTGTAGAAACACCATATGGGTGGTGCATAAAACCAGTTTGAAGATATAGAGGTTCACCATTAAAGCGGAGATATACGATATTTCCACCATATTTATTTTGCTTCACTTGACTGAAAGAGAGTTTGGAGGGGTTTGCGAGGATTTGTTCGGGTTTAAATAGGCTCATGCTTGTGTAGTTATTACTGTAATATAATTTTAAGTATTTTAATATCAAATTTTAAAATTATTTTTTTAATTAAAGAATTTAGGTCTTGAATTTATTTCTTTTATTTTAACATTTGAGAATATTATATTATTATTAAAAAAGAATGAATGATGGTATTAGTATCCAGATAAATAATAGTAAATGTTTAGCATGTTTAAAATCGTCTAAAACTCCTAAACAATGTTCTAGAAATAAAATTAAAGGGGCTTGGTTTTGTAATCTACATAAAGATACACCTGATGATTTTAGAATTGATAATGTAAATATTAATAATATAAAGTTTAAACCTAAGGTTGTATGTCGTAAAACGAAATTTAAAAATTTAACATATAACGACTTAGATAATATAGAAAAATATTCTAGAAAAATATTAATAGATAACATTATATTTTATAATATTTTGGATAAGGAATCGGCTTTAAAAACAGGAGATTTAGAAATATTTAATAGTCTCAAAAAATATTTAGAATTATACGAAAAGTATTCTAATGATATTGATATTATTATTAAATGCCAGACTATATTTAAGAAATCATTGGTAAAAAGATTATTGAAAATACTTGGTAAAATAGATGCGAATGAATGTAATAATGACGATGACGTATATTCATTTATTCCACTAAAAGAGTTACCTTATCAGGACTTAATAACATATAAAGATGCTAATGGTCTTTCATGGGGGTTTGATATAAAAACAATATATAAAATGTTTAAATTGGGTAATTATAATAACCCATATGACCGCGAACCAATACCAGTATTAGATATTAACCGTTTTAAAAATGTAATATCTATTAAAAATAGTCTTAAATATAATTTTGAAAATGATTTTATACCAATTGATGATAAAACAGCTTTCAAATTAAGAGTCACTGACATATTTCAAAAGATAGATGAATGTGGTTATTATACTGACCCAAATTGGTTTTTGAATCTTAATATTAGCGAATTAAAAACTTTATATAATAATGCTGAAGATATCTGGAATTATAGAGCATATGACCTTATGCCCGAAATAAAACAAGAGATATGTGGTCCATATGGTATTGCTTTTAAAAAAACAGTAAAGATAATATCATGTACAAATCTTCAACAAATGAGGGAATATACTTTAGATGAAATAGATAAAATGTTGTCAAGTAATACTAAATCATACCGTACTCAAGGTGCAATGTATATTTTGTGTTCACTAGTTACTGTAAGTCATAATGCAGCAAATGCAATGCCTTGGCTTGTATATGCATTAATAGATGCAAATTAGTAAATAATTTTATAAAAGTATTACTTTTATGAAATTATTTTTTTATGATTTTTATGAAATTATTTTTTTATGATTTTTATGAAATTATTTTTTTATGATTTTTATGAAATTATTTTTTTATGATTTAGGTGGTGGCAGAGGCGGTGGCGGCTTC
>Ga0209714_1001100_pt1 | contig 14941 bp, 13 predicted proteins | sample COGITO_mtgs_1104_5_FD_185517 | JGI IMG/M metagenome (GOLD analysis project Ga0209714, IMG submission 185517) | Pelagic marine microbial communities from North Sea - COGITO_mtgs_110414 (SPAdes) (version 2) | ecosystem: Environmental > Aquatic > Marine > Epipelagic ...
TTAAACGTTTTGAAAATGTTTTAAAATGTTGAAAAGCTAACACAGTTGTTGGTACTAGTACAGCTACTTGTTTATTATTATCTATTGCTTTAAATGCAGCTCTAATTGCAATTTCAGTTTTACCAAACCCTACATCCCCACATATTAATCTGTCCATAGGCTGAAGACTTTCCATATCTTTTTTGATATCTATTGTTGACTTTATTTGATCCGGTGTATCTTCGTAAATAAACGAAGCTTCAAGTTCGTGTTGCATTGATGAATCGATTCCGTATTGAAATCCTTTTTTAAGTTTTCTCTTTGCATATGCTTCTATTAAATTGAAAGCAACTTCCTTTACTCTTTTCTTAGCTTTAAGCTTAATTTTTTTCCAAGCACCAGACCCAAGCTTGTATATTTTTGGCTTTGTTCCATCTTTTCCATTGTACTTGCAAATTTTATGGATTAAATGAATACTTACATATAACGTGTCACGTTCTCCATAAGTTAATTTTATTGCTTCTTGAATTTTTCCGTTTACATCAATTTTTTTAAGTCCTCCAAATACTCCAACTCCATGATCAATATGAGTAACATAATCTCCAATTTCAAGTTGTTTTAACTCATTTAAATTGACTCTTTTTTTAGTTTCAAATCCTGATTTAATTTTAAACTTGTGATACCTCTCAAATATTTCATGGTCACTGTAACAGACTTCTTTTTGATCATGATCGATAAACCCTTTGAATATGGCTTTTTCGACTAAAACAGGATCGAAATCAATTTTATTTAATTCAAATATATCTTTGAATCTTTTTATCTGAATTTTATTACTACAAAATATTTTGACAGAATATTCTTTGTTGTGATAATGAGAAATGTTTTCAATTAGTAATTTAAATTTTTTATTAAAAGCGGGCTGAGGAGAAATATTAAATTGAGTGTGAATACTATTACTTCCAATTTTATTAAGCTCAACAACGCTTAATTTACTTAAATCTTGAACTAAAGATTTTCCACTGTAAAAAAGTTTAACTAGTTCTGTTTTATCATTACTTTTTGATGTTGCTTTTTCAAAAGAATTGGATAATGAGTTTTTTAATAAATCAATATTTTCAGTAATTATTAAGGAATCGTTGTCAATGAAATTAAAAATATTTTCTCTTTTATAGTCAATTTCTTTATTTTCTAAATCACCTAGTATTTCAATTGATTTTAATGTATTATTTGAAACTTGAGTTTCAATATCAAAAGTTCTTATACTTTCAATTTCGTCTCCAAAAAATTCAATTCTAAAAGGCTTGTTGTTAGAGAAAGAGAACACGTCTACAATTCCTCCTCTTACAGAAAAATCACCAGGCTCTGTAACAAAATCTTCTCTATTAAATTCTAAATCAAATAGTTTTTCATTAAAAGACTCTAGTGAAATTAAATCACCTGTTTTAATTTTTATAAATCTTTTTTTTATCTCTTTTTTTATGATAATTTTTTCAAAAATTGCTTCAGGATAAGTGACTATTAAGTTTTTTGAAGAATTTAAGCTTCTTATTAATTCCGTTCTTAAAAAAACACTTTGAGAATTGGTCTTTTTAAAATCATTTTCTCTATTGTAACTACTAGGAAAAAAATATAATTTTTTTTCATTTACTAATCCTTCAAGATCATTAAAATGATATCCAGCAGATTCTTTGTTTTCTAAAATCCAATAAATATTTTTATTTGAATTTGAAAACAAACTATTTATTAAAAAGGATTTAGAAGATCCGTAAAGACCTTTTAAAAAAATATTTGTTTCAGATTTGACAATAGAATTTTGAAGTTTCTGAAGATTCAGAGACTTGTTATAATGTACAAAACTTGGAGGATCAACTCCTTTTTTCATTGTCACAAATATCATTAAAATTGTTATACTTTTTATCATTTATTGAATATTAAATTCATTAGTTTAACTTTGGAATTTATTATGGATATTCAAATAAGAGAAGCAAAAAAAGATGACATGAAACATGTCATTGAATTAATAACTGAATTAGCTGTTTTTGAAAAGGAACCCAATGCTGTAGTTATATGCTCCGAGGATTTAATTAAAGATGGATTTGGAGATAATCCATTGTTTTCTTGTTTTGTTGCCTTAGTAAATAATAAAATTTCGGGTATGTGTTTGGGTTATCCAAGGTATTCAACCTGGAAAGGTCCTACTATGCACTTAGAAGATTTGATAGTAACAAAAAGTATGCGTGGTAAAGGCATTGGTTTTGCATTGTTTTCTCATTTTATTAAAATTTCTCATTTAAAAAATGTTAGAAGAATTGAATGGGCAGTTTTAGACTGGAATATTGATGCTATTAATTTCTATAAAAAAAACGGAGCTTATGTTTCAAAAGAATGGCAAATTGCACAAATGAATGAAGATGCAATTCAAAATTTTATCGATAAAAAATGAGAATATATAAATTTGGTGGAGCTTCTGTGAAAGATGCTGATGGGGTAAAAAATTTAATTACAATATTAAATTATTTAGGATCTGAAAAGACTCTTATAGTTGTTTCGGCAATGGGCAAGACTACAAACTCTTTAGAGTTAGTGGTAAAAAATTACTTTGAGAATAAAGAGGAACTACAGTATTCATTAAATGAAGTTTTTAATTTTCACAACAAAATATTAGAAGGTTTGTTTAATGATAATAAAGAACAAATATTTTATGATGTTAAAGAAGTTTTTGAAAATCTAAGGATTTTTTTAAAAAGGAATAAGTCTCCCGATTATTCTTTTGTTTATGACCAAGTAGTAAGTTTTGGTGAAATTTTGTCAACTAAAATTATTAATTCTTATTTAAATTATTCAAATATACAATGTAATTGGATTGACGCAAGAGAATTAATTAAAACGGATTCAAAGTACAGAGACGCAAATTTAAATTGGATGATTACCAAACATTCAATTTCAAAGAATATTAATATTAAATTGTTAAATATCACTCAAGGTTTTATAGCTAGTGATTCTAATAATTTTAGTACAACTTTAGGTAGGGAAGGTTCCGATTATACAGCAGCAATTTTTGCGTATTGTTTAAATGCACAATCTGTTACGATTTGGAAAGATGTTCCTGGCGTTTTAAATGCTGATCCTAGAGTTTTTAAAAAGCCTCAGTTACTAAATCAAATTTCTTACACTGAAGCAATTGAACTTGCTTTTTATGGAGCATCTGTTATTCATCCAAAAACATTACAACCGTTACAGAAAAAGGAAATTCCACTATATGTTAAGTCATTTTTAAATCCATCAGGAAATGGAACCTCGATTTCTAGAGGAACCAAAATAGATCCGTTGATACCCTGTTTTATTGTTCAAAGAAACCTGAACCTATTAAAACTCTCTTCTTTAGATTTTTCTTTTATTGTTGAAGATAATATTAGTGATATTTTTCAAATATTACATGAAAATAAAATGAAGGTAGATTTGATTCAGAATTCTGCTATTAGCTTTTCTGTTTGCGTGTATGACAAATACTCTAGACTAAAGGAATTGCTTTCTATATTGAAAGCTACCTTTAAGGTTGAATGTACAGAAAATGTTAGTTTATTTACTATAAGACATTTTAACGAAAATTCATCCAAAGAAATTTTGAAAAACAATACGCTTTTGTTGGAGCAAAGAACTAATGAAACATTACAATTAGTAGTTTCTTAATCAATGTATTTTTTATAAAATTCTAAAGAAAAATTTTTAATTTCATTTCTACATTTGTCAAAATCTTCTTGTGGATTACTAGAGTTTTTAATTTTTGACGGGTCAAAAAAGTTTTTGTGAATTCTTAAAGCATTTTTTGACGGAATGTTAGGACAACTTTCGTTTGCATGGTCACATACGGTTATAATATAATCAAAATTTACAGTTGAGTATTCATCCACGTTATTTGAAGTGTGCGTGCTTATGTCAATGTTATCTCTTAGCATAGTTTCTACAGCATTAGGGTTTAATCCATGTGTTTCAATTCCAGCACTATAAATTGAACACTTATTATTAGAAAGTTTTTCAAAGTATCCGTGAGCGATCTGACTTCTACATGAATTTCCTGTACACAGTATTAAAATATTTTTCATTTTTTTATTAGTTTTTTAATTTTTTCAAGAGCAACTTTTACAAGTCCAATTCTACTTTCGTGAGTCCAACCTGCAATGTGAGGAGTTAAAATCACACTACTAGAATTATTTAAATAATTTATACTGGATTGTTGATTTTGATCAACAGAAAGTTTTTCAAATGATTTTTTTTCAAACTCAATTACATCTAAACCAGCTCCTAAAACTTTTTCGCTTTTCAATCCTTTTATCAAATCTGAAACTATTACGCAATTTCCTCTTGAGGTGTTTAATAACCAGAACGGTTTAGTACAAGACTTAATAAAATTATTATCAATTAGTCCAATCGATTCTTTTGTTATCGATACGTGAAGGCTAATTATATCAGAATTATTTTTCAAATAACTCAACGATACAGGACTTGCATACTTATCTTTCTTAATATTTTTGATATCGTAAAAAATCGTATTCACCCCAAATCCTATTAATTTTTTAGCAAAACTTTTTCCAGTATTTCCATATCCAATTAGTCCAACTGTTTTGTCTTTAAGCTCAATCCCTCTATTAGACTCCCTATTCCAAATCCCATTTTTAACTTCACTACTACTGGAATTTATTTTGTTTAAAAGAGACAAAAGCATTCCAAGCACGTGCTCTCCAACTGCGTTAGCATTCCCCTCAGGTGTTGAAATTATTTTAATTCCTTTTTTTTGCGCATAATTAGTATCAATATTTTCTGTTCCTGAACCTATTCTTGCAATAAATTTCAAATTTTCACACTTTTCTATAAAATCTTTGTCAATTGGTATTCTACTTCTAATTACAATTCCAAAATAACCTGATAATTTTAATTCTGATTTTAAACTTTTAAAATCATAATAATTTTGAAAACCAATTTTTTCTAATTCTTTTCCAAGAAAAGGATGGGTAGTATCTAAATGAAGTATTTTCATTTTTAGAATCCTAATATAATTTTTGCAATATAGAAAAACAGGAAAATTCCAAAAATATCATTACTTGTAGTGATGAAAGGTCCAGTTGCTATTGCGGGATCAATACCTTTTTTATCTAATAGTATAGGAATTGAAGTGCCAATTAATGCCGCAACAACAATAACACAAAGCATAGAAAGTGAAATAGTAACACTTAACTCAATGGGGAGATTAGTCGCTAATCCAAATATAATTGTTAAAATTCCTAAAATAACCCCGTTAATTAAACTCAGGCCTAGCTCCTTTAAAAGCCTATTAACTAAGCTTCCTTTTACAACGTCATTTGCTAAGCCTTGAACTATAATGGCTGAAGATTGCACCCCTACATTTCCAGCCATTGCTGCAATAAGAGGGGTAAAGAAAAATAGAGTTTTATAACTAGGGTGACTCATTACTTCTTCAAAACCCTCTAATATAAATACACTTCCTAGCCCGCCAACTAAACCTAGAAATAACCATGGTAGTCTTGCTTTAGTAAGTTCAAAAATTGAATCGTCTGCCTCAACATCACCTTGTACACCGGCTGCAAGTAAATAATCTTCTTCTGCTTCTTCTTTTATAAAATCTACAATATCATCAATTGTAATCCTTCCAACTAATTGTTTTTTATTATCTATTACAGGAATTGCTTCAAGATCGTATTTAGACATTATTTTTGCTACTTCCTCTCCGTCAACAAAAACATTAACCGAATCAACTTTTGGTATATAGATGTCTTTTATTAAGTTTTTAGATGGTGATGTTATTAAATCTTTTAATGATAATCTTCCAATTAATTTTTGTTTATCATCTACAACATAAATTGAATGTACTCTTGTAACACTTTCACCTTGTTTTTTTATTTCTTTCAAACATTTTGTTACAGACCAGTTTTCGTTTGCTTGTACTAATTCTTTAGCCATTAATCCTCCTGCGGAATCCTCATCGTATGATAAAAGTTCTTTTAAATCGTCTGCTAAATTATTATCACTTATTTCAGAAATTACTTCTTCTTTTCTTTGGTCTGAAAGCTCTCCTAAAATATCGGCAGCATCATCACTATCTAACTCTTCTATTTCATCTGCGATTTCTTTTACAGAAAGAGCTTTTAGTATTTTTTCTCTTACATCCTCATCGAGCTCGGTAAGAATTTCTGAAGTTTTTTCACTATCAAATAATTTTATTAAATAAATTCCTTGATCTTCGTTTAGTTCATTAATAATTTCTGCCATATCGGCAAAATGAATGTCCTTTACAATCTTTTTTAGGGGAGTGTTTTTTTTTGCTAAAATAAGATCAGCAATCTTTTTTAAAAGTTTTTCACTAAGTTGAAATGTTTCCATTTGCAATAATATTAGTTAGATGCACAAAATCATCAACACTTAAGGTTTCAGGACGTCTTCCAAAGATAACATCTTCTTTTATATTATGACTTAAATTAAAAGTTTTTAGACTATTTCTTATTGTTTTTCTTCTTTGTTGAAATGAAGTTTTTACAATTTTAAAAAATAACTTTTCATCACAATTCAACTTTTGTAGAGCTTTTCGAGTTAATTTGATTACTCCAGAATTTACTTTTGGCGGAGGTGTAAATTGAAAGGGATCTAAAGAAAATATAAATTCTGCTTTGTAGTACGCTTGAACTAAAACTGAAATTATACCGTAAGTTTTAGACCCTGGTCCTTCACAAATTCTTTTAGCTACCTCTAATTGAAACATTCCAACTAAAGTTTGAACAATTTTTCTGTTTTCTATTGCTTTAAATATAATTTGAGAAGAAATATTATAAGGAAAATTCCCAATTATTCCAATTGGGTTTTTGAAATTAGTTAATTCTAATTTTAAAAAATCTTTCTCTATTATAGAGTCTTTGATTAAGGTATAGTTTTCTTTTAAATATTTTACAGATTCACTATCAATTTCTACGAAATACGCTTTTTTATTTAAGTCGATAATATGCTGTGTTAGTATCCCCATTCCAGGACCAACTTCAATTATAGAATCTATATTTTCGGAGTCAATGCAGTCGACAATTTGTTTAGCAATATCTGAACTATTTAAAAAATGTTGGCCTAGTTTTTTTTTTGGTTTTACTAAATTATTTTTCGGTTTAAATTTCTTCAAAACCTGTGTAATTTATTAATGCTTTAGGGATTTTAATAGAACTTTCATCTTGAAAATTTTCTAATATACAAGCAACTATTCTTGGAAGAGCTAATGAACTTCCGTTTAATGTGTGTGCTAGAGTTTTAGTTCCATTATTATCAATTCTTAATTTTAGTCTATTTGACTGAAAAGTTTCAAAATTTGAAACCGAACTAACTTCAAGCCATTTTTTTTGTGCAGCCGAGTAAACTTCAAAATCGTAAGTTAAGCTGGAGGTAAAGCCAAGATCACCTCCACATAATCTTAATATTCTGTAAGGAAGCTCAAGTTCTTCTAAAATATTTTTAACATGATCTACCATTTCATCCAAAGCTTTATAAGAATTAACTGGATTTTCAACTCTGACTATTTCGACTTTGTCAAATTGATGTAATCTGTTTAAACCTCTAACATGAGCACCATAACTACCCGCTTCTCTTCTAAAACATGGAGTATAGCTAGTTAAGCATATTGGAAGTTCAGATGACTTAAGAATTGTATTTCTAAATATATTTGTGACAGGAACTTCAGCAGTAGGAATAAGATACAAGTTATCTTCACTGACACGATACATCTGACCTTCTTTGTCAGGAAGTTGACCTGTACCCATACCTGAGTCTTCATTTACTAAAATAGGAACCTGAATTTCTCTATATCCTGCTTCAGTGTTTTTATCTATAAAATAATTGATTAAGGCTCTTTGTAATTTTGCTCCTTTATCTTTATAAACAGGAAAACCTGCTCCTGTTATTTTGTTACCTAATTCAAAATCTATTATATCTTTTTTTGTTGCTAAGTCCCAGTGTGAAAGTGCTTTTTCGTGTAGAACTGGAATTTCTCCATGAACAAAAACTTCTAAATTATTTTCTTCGCTAGATCCACTTGGCACAAGTTCGTTGGGTGTATTTGGAATTTCTAATAGCAATGAATTTAGTTCACTTGAAATCGTAGAAAGTTTAAGAGACAAATCTTTACTTTCCGTTTTTAAATTTCCAGCTTTTTCTTTTAAAAGTGTTGCCTTTTCAATTTCACCAGATTTGAAATAACTACCAATATCTTTTGCTAATTTGTTTGATTCCGAAAGAATATTGTCAAGATTTGACTGAGTAGATCTTCTAAGTTTATCAGTTTCTATTATTGTATCAAGTTTAGTTTTAACATCTATATTTCTTTTAGACATTAAGGAACTTATTTTGTCTGCATTTTTTATTATATCAGAAACTAATAACATTTTTTATTTTTTATAAAATTAATCAATAATATCAATAATTGAATTACAATTGATTTTGTCTTTCAGGATTTGAGATTTTAATAGCTCTAATGAGTCAAACTTTATTTCGTCTCTTATGAATTTTTTAATATTAACCTCAATATTTTTATGATATAAATCACCTTCAAAATCAAAAAAATTAACTTCAATAGTTTTAGAACTTTCTTTTATTGTTGGTTTTATTCCAATATTCATCATACCAAAATACTTATTGTGATTGATAACGGATTGAATAAGATAAACTCCATTTTTTGGAAGAAGTTTGTATTCTTCTTTTACTTCAATATTTGCAGTTGGAAACCCTAAAGTTCTTCCAATACTTTTACCGTGAACTATTTTACCAGACAAAGAAAAATCATATCCAAGATATTTTTTAGCTGTAGAGATATTTCCCTCACTAATTGCCTTTCGAATTTTAGTTGAGCTTATAGCTATATTGCTTATTTCTTCTGCTTTAATCTCAATTACTTTGAATCCGTATTTTTTGCCGTATATTTTTAGATCAGTAATGTCTGCAGTTCTATTTTTCCCAAACTTATGATCGTAGCCTATTAAAATTATTTTTGCTTTTAGTTTTTTTACTAAGATTTCAACTACATATTTTTCAGGATCTAGCTCTGAAAAATTTTTATCAAAAGGATGAATAATTAAGTTGTCAACTTTAGACCTATTTAAAAGCTCAGTTCTTTCTTTGACAGAATTTATGAGTTTTAATGGTTTATCTGGGTTTAATATAGTTCTTGGATGTGGAAAAAATGTAAGTACAGTAGATTTTAAATTATTTTCTATTGCTGTGTTAGTGAGTCTTTCTAAAACTTTTTGATGTCCTAAATGAACTCCGTCAAACGTTCCGATCGTAAGAATCGTATTATCTGTAGAACTAAATTCATTAATGTTATTGTAAATAGTCATTAACAATTAAATTTATTCATTGTTTCATCAATTCCTTGACTAACATATGATTTAACTATTTCAGTTAAAACTGGTTCAATTTCAATGAATTTAGAAAGCTCTTCTTTATTCCATTTGGACAAAACATAGTCTGATTGTTTACCTTTTGAAAAATTACCTCCAATTCCAAATCTTAATCTACTGTAATTTGAAGTTTCTAAAGTGTTTGTAATGTCCTTTAGTCCGTTATGACCTCCGTCGGATCCCTTAGGTTTTAACCTTATTCTGCCAAATTCTAAATTTAAATCGTCTGAAATAACAAGTAAATTTTTTATATCAATCTTTTCTTTATTAAGCCAGTATCTAACAGCTTTTCCACTTAAATTAACATAGGTTGAAGGTTTTAAAAGAGTAATGGATTTCCCCTTAAAATTAAATTTACAAGTTTGGCCATGTTTTACTGTTGTAAAACTTTCATCAAATTCTTTAGAAACACAATCGAGAAACTGAAAGCCAATGTTATGTCTAGTGTCATTGTATTCATTTCCGATATTTCCAATTCCTACAATTAGAAACTTTTTCATTTCAGAATCCTTTTTTTTGCAGTTAAATAAATTAAATAAATTCAATGAATAATTTTTGATAAAAATAGAAAAAGCATCTCAATTAATATTAAAAGAGATGCTTTAAGATTTTATACTAAAATTTATTCAGATTTAGCTTCTTCTTTTCCAGACTCAGGATTATCTTTAGAAGCTGCTCCTTCTGCTGCTGCTCCTTCTGCTGCTCCTTCTGCTCCTTCTTCTAATTCTTCATCTTCATCTGTTTCGTCGTCAATTGACATTGAAGCTCTTGACATTTTAACTTGACACACAACCTGATTGTCAGGATGTAAAATACTAAACGTTTCTTCAGAAAGATCTGCTACAGTAATACTGTCATTTAGTTTTAAAGTTGAAACGTCTGCTAATAAAAAGTCAGGTAAATTTTTAGGTAAAGCTCTAACGGTAAGTTTTCTTTTATTTCTAGAAAGTAAACCGCCAGCATCTCTTACACCTGGCGCTGTTCCTTCAACTTTAACAGGAATTATCATGCTAATTTCTTTTCCTGGGTGTAATTGAAAGAAATCTACATGTAAAATTTTATCAGAAACTGGATGGAATTGAATGTCCTGCATAACTGCATCTATTTTATTTCCATCTTCTAAAGCAATTACAACAGTGTGTGCATCTGCTGTATATACTAGTTTTGAAAAAGCCAATTCTTCTGCTGAAAAATGTATAGGGTTTTCTCCTCCGTATATAACGCAAGGCACCTTTCCAGCATTACGTAAGGCTTTGGTAGCTACCTTGCCCACGTGTTCTCTTTTAGATCCGTTGATTGTAATTGATTTCATGATTTTATTTTATAAAAAAAGGGTTTATTGATTTATTATTGTGAACGTTTTTCATTACCTCAGCAAATAAGTTAGCTGTTGATAAAACTTTTATTTTTTTAGACTTATTTTTAACTGGAATACTATCAGAAATTATCAATTCTTTAAGTTTGGAATTTTCAATTCTTTCATATGCTTTACCAGAAAGTAATGGATGAGTACAGATTGCTCTTACTGATTTAGCCCCTCTTTCCATCATAAGATCTGCTGCAGTTGTAAGTGTACCAGCAGTATCAACCATATCATCAACAAGAACAACATTTTTTCCTTCAACATTTCCAATTAACTCCATATGAGAAATAATGTTAGCTTTTTTTCTTTGTTTGTAACATATTACAACATCACTCTTAAGGAATTTTGAGTATGCATAAGCTCTCTTTGAACCTCCCATGTCAGGAGATGCAATAGTTAAATCGCTTAAATTCAAACTTTCTAAGTATGGGATAAAAATAGTTGATGCGTATAAATGATCGACTGGTTTTTCAAAAAAACCTTGGATTTGATCAGCATGAAGATCCATTGTAATTATTCTTGTGGCACCAGCAGTTTCTAAAAGTTTGGCAATAAGTTTAGCGCCAATTGGGACTCTTGGTTTGTCCTTTCTATCTTGTCTTGCCCATCCAAAGTAAGGCATAACAGCTGTAATATGTCTTGCGGAAGCTCTTTTAGCAGCATCAATCATTAAAAGAAGTTCCATTAAGTTTTCTGAACTTGGTTGAGTGGATCCAATTAAAAATATTCTACTTCCTCTTATTGATTCTTCAAAAGAAGGCTGAAATTCTCCGTCGCTAAAGTTATGAAATATTACTTTTCCTAATTTCACTCCATAAGCTTCAGCTATATTTTTACCAATTTCAACACTTTGAGTACAGGCAAAAATTTTAGCTTCAGTTTTGTTTTCAGACATTATTAATTAATTGGAGGGCAAATTTAACAATTTATTTTATGATTAAGTATTTATGATGGAATAATATATTTTTTTATAAATTTGCCGACCTGCTTCGGTGGCGGAATTGGTAGACGCGCTGGATTCAAAATCCAGTTCTTTCGAGAGTGTGGGTTCGATTCCCACCCGAAGTACAAATGATTTTTAATTACACGTTCATTTCAGAATATTTTAATTAATTATATTTGCATTGTAAATGAAAAAAACTAGGTTTAATATTTATTTTCCAGTCCTTTATTATTTAGGAGAACTTTTTGTTATATTATTTTCAACTCAATTGATGCTTTATTACTCGTTCACTAAGTTTAGTTACGTTAACGTATTATTTATTGGGTTCTGGTTTTTAATTTCAATACTATTTAAATCTCATGTTCTGGGTAGAGACATTAGTAAATTTAAATTAGTTCAATCTACCTTAAAAAGCCTCTTTTTCTTTAGTGGATCTGTTTCAATTTTAAATTTACTTTTTTTTCAGTTAGAGTTTTATTTGATAACTATATTTTTTGCGGCCTCGTTATTTTACTTTCTGATGCTATTTTACAGGTTAACTGTTGATACTATTTTAGAAAAATATAGAGCTACCGGAGGAAATATTCTTAAATGTTTAATAATTGGAAACAATGAGCACGGCTCAAGTCTTTATAATGAAATTATTAAGCATCCTGAATTAGGATACAGAACAGACGGAATTTACACATATAATTCAAACCAAAAATCGAATTCTATTCCTTTTCTTGGAAAATTTACAGATTTAGATGAGTCTTTTATTAAGTCCTTTGACAGAATTTATTTTTCTTCAAAACTTAAAATTAAATCTCAAGAAAAAATAATAAAAATAGCAGAAGAGTTAAACGTAAAAGTCAGTTTGATACCTGATTTGCCTTATTATGATTTTAAAAACTTTTTCATATCTAAAATCTCTTCAGTTCCTTATATAAATATTAATAAACTTCCACTTGATAATTCTTTCAATGTACTTAGCAAAAGAGTCTTTGATGTAGTATTTTCATCTCTTGTTATTGTTTTTATTCTTTCATGGATGATTCCACTTTTCGGATTATTCATAAAGTTTAACTCTAAAGGGCCTGTACTATTTGTTCAAAAAAGAGAGGGCTTTAAAGGAAATATCTTTAATTGTTTCAAATTCAGATCAATGGTATTAAATTCAGTTTCGGACACGAAAATGGCTGATGATAATGATAGTAGATTAACAAAATTTGGAAGATTTCTAAGGCTAAGTACTTTAGATGAAATGCCTCAATTTATTAATGTTTTTCTTGGAGACATGTCAATTGTAGGTCCAAGACCTCATCCAGTTAATCTAAATAAACAATATATTAAGGACATTATTAATTTAAATAAAAGACATCGCTTTAAACCAGGAATTACAGGTCTTTCTCAAGCTTTAGGTTATTCAGGATTTATTAATTCAACTCAAGACATGAGTGACAGAGTCAAAATGGATATTTTTTACTTTAAAAACTGGAGTTTGCTTTTAGATTTTAAAATAATTTTCAAAACTACTGGTATTTTATTTAACGGGATTTTTAAAAGAGCTTAATTAAAGCTTGTAAGTAAGCATAACTCCACCCTTGTAAACTAACTCTTCACCACTCTGATTAAAGTCTTTTTCAATATCTGGATTTTCGTAAATTCTATTTCCTTCTTTATTGTAATACTTGTAGTTGGATTGAGAACTCCCACCTCCAATAAAAACTTCTAAATTAAAATTTTTGTTTTTAAGTGGAATTTTTTTTCCAATTGTGATTCCGTAATATGCATTCCTTCCCGACTGGTAACTGCCTTCCTCTTTTAACTCAGTATCCACTATTGAAGTGATAAACTTGGGTATTCTTAAGGTAAACATCCCGTAACCAACATGAGGCCCAATAAAAAATGATCTTTCGTTTTTACCTTCTTTGAGTTTTGGATAATATCTAAGCTCATTAAAAATTTGGGTTGTTTGAAATGGAGACCCTTCAATATTATCAAAAAAGGTTGCACTTGTGTCCAATTGATAACCCAATTTCTCTGAAAGCTGAACTTCAATTCCTATGTTTGGTGTTAAAATCAGTGCTGATGCAAGATTGAATTTGATTTCAGTTTGCGCACCTCCAAATGTAAAAATTAAAAGAAAAAAAAGGGTTATAGTTTTTTTAAACATCTAAGAAAGTTACAATAAAACATCAATAATAATAAAATAATTTCTTTTTAAGTATCTTCGTGAGTTCAATAATTTTAAAATGTCAAAAATATTTAAATCATTTATTGCATTAATCTTTATTTTCAGCTTTAATTTTTCTAGCTATTCGCAAAGTTTTGATGATCTTTCTAATGTAAACTTTTCTGAACTAAATGATAGTCAAATAGATTTATTGTTAAGAAGAGCAGGATCTCAAGGTTATAATCAATTTGATTTATTAAAAATGGCTAGAGCACAAGGATTTACTCAAGTGGATATTGAAAATTTAGATAAAAGATTTAAATCTGCTCAAACTATTGCTAGAGTTGCTGAAAGTGCCTCAGCTCCATTGGAAGAAACTAGACTCAGAAAACAATGGCTAGAAAATATAGAGATTTTTAGAGAAAATGATAGTGATGTTTTCGGTTATAATGTTTTTACCGGTACTAGTTTTTTAAGTTTTCAATCAAATTTAAATTTGCCAACCCCTATGGATTATATTTTAGGAGCTGGAGATAAAATGTTTATCGATGTTTATGGTGAGTCTGAAAGTTATTTTCAGGCTGAAATCAGCCCAGAAGGCTATGCAATCCTTGAAAACATAGGCCCAGTAAACTTAAACGGTCTAACCTTGGAAAAAGCAAAACTAAGATTAACAAATAGGTTTAAAAAAGTTTATCCTGGAATACAAGCAAAAAAAACGTTTTTAAATATTTCAGTTGGTATCCCAAGAGCTATTAGAATAAATATTGCTGGAGAAGTTAATTTACCCGGAACTTATAATTTTAGTGCTTTTAACACCCTTTATAATGCTTTGTATGTTGCTGGAGGAATTACAGAAAATGCCACTCTAAGAGATATTAAATTATTTAGAAATAATAAGCTTATTAGCACTGTTGATGTTTACAAATTTTTGACAAAGGGTGACGGGTCATCAAATGTAAGATTAGAAAATAATGATTTAATTTTAGTTAATACTTACAGTAATAGGATTTCAATAGATGGTGCTGTTAAATCACCAGGAAAATTTGAAATGAAAG
>Ga0209714_1001101_pt1 | contig 14940 bp, 20 predicted proteins | sample COGITO_mtgs_1104_5_FD_185517 | JGI IMG/M metagenome (GOLD analysis project Ga0209714, IMG submission 185517) | Pelagic marine microbial communities from North Sea - COGITO_mtgs_110414 (SPAdes) (version 2) | ecosystem: Environmental > Aquatic > Marine > Epipelagic ...
CCTTTCCATTCGACAAAAACCCATTCACTTACAGGATTGGCCGAAAGCTCAACAATTGTTCCACTGTTATAATCTGTAGATGATCCTGCTTTAATTATTTTTTCTGTTACTTCTCCTTCGCCCTCAACGGAAATTTCTAAAGAGTACCGTTTTTTCACAAATAGAGCAACTACAGACTTATCAGAGTTCATTACTATGCTTGTGGTACTGTTTTCTCCAGACACCCCCGACCAACTAAAGAAAACGTATTCTTCAGAGGGGGTTGCGTTTAAAACAACGGTTTCTCCCTCTTCAAACTGCGCTGAGCTTGGCAAAAGAGTACCTCCTTCGGCTGGATTAGTTGAGGTGGTAAGATTGTATAAAATCGGATCTTTTGAACAAGAAATAATTGCTAAAAAGAAAATAAAAGAAAAGAGTTTTTTCATATGACATTGAGAGATGCTAATTAATTATAACTCCATTTGCAATAAATGAGAGCTTAAATTCTGGCTTTGTTATTTGTTCAATTTCAGATTTAGATTTTCCAGCATCTTCAGCATAATGTCTAAGCATCTTAACACTAATTGTGTCTTGTTTTACAAAACCCTCCAATACAGTTTTTTTACTTTCAAGCCCTGTTTTAGGAACAAAAAACCCATAATCTTTGAATGTTACCTGAACAGTGTCAGTCTCAACTTGAACTTGCATCCAACATCCTTTTTTTGGACAAGAAGACAATATGGTTCCATTAACTTTAGCTAATGAGTTTTCTTTTGCATGATTAATTAAGCCCTTAAGGGTTACAGTATTTTGGGAGTTAATTTTTTCTCCGTAGTATTTAAAATCTTCGCTTTGAGCTTGAGAAAATAAAGGAATAAATAAGATCAAGAATGCAATTTTTTTCATGTTGCAAATATATAAAAAAGTACACCTTGAAAAAAGGAGAAGATCTGCCTATGGTTTAGTTATTCCATATAGCCTGGAAATATTCCTTATTATTAATTAATTTACAAATTTTACATAATTTTTACAGGGAAGTAAAATATAAAACAGTCGGAATAAATAAGACTGATGAAAGGATGTCTAACCAAGTTGAAACATTTTTTTGAGAATGCCAATAGGCTAAAATTATTAAAGGAATTTGAAATGGCATTCTAATTAAGGCCTGGTTTTTTGTTATATCCAATAGCTCTCTTGGAACCTCAGAAATATACAAGTATATATTTGCAGGAAAAACAATAAATAATAAAGTGATAATAAGAAAAGCCCCGATCTTTCTTGTAGATTTTGATAAAAGCAGAAGTCCTCCAAATATTTCAATTATACCTGTAAAATAAACAGCAAATTCTTTAAAAGGTATAAATGGCGGCATGATATTTATAAAGTATTCTAGGCTTGTAAAATGTTTTATGCCAATTATAATATACATTACACTAAGAATATATATTGTAATATTTTTATAAATGGGCAAAAACTTAACCAGATAGGACACCATGTATTTGCAATATAGGCTTTTTAGCCTAAAATTTAATTTATTCGACTTTTACTTAGAATAGTTTAATTATAACAGAATTTGTTGGTTTTCACTTTAAGAAAAGGTTTTTGTATATTAATTGAAACAATTATAATGTTATGAAAAAATTACTTTTATTAATGTCATTAGGGCTGTTTCTCTCATGCTCTAATGTTCAACACTCAGATTATGAGAGAAATCTTGAAATTACCAAAGAATGGTTTGACACTTTTGGCAACGAAGACCTTGAGGTTACAATGTCTTATTTTGCAGATGAAATTGAATATCAAAGCGCTTTTTATGGTGGTCCGCTAATGAATAGAGCTGAGACGACAGAATACTACAAAGGTTGGCACGATGCAATGGAAGGTATAACATATGAAGCCCAAAACTATCTTCCAGGAGTTGATCCTGATACAGGTTTGTTAAATGGAAGTGTTAGAACTTATGGACATTGGTCCGGAACTAAGTCTGATTCTGGTAAAACTTTCAAGGGTCTATGGTACCATTATTTAACATTTGATGAAAATGGAAAAATTATTAATGGCGGTGATTTTGGTGATGCTACTGGTTTAATTATGTCAGTAATGCCTGATCAAGAATAAAATCAGAATATTTACCCACTTCAACTAATTAAACTTTAAAAAACAAAAAACCCCTCAAGAAGAGGGGTTTTAAGGGTGGTCCCACCTGGGCTCGAACCAGGGACCAACTGATTATGAGTCAGCTACGTCTTCGACACGCTACGCTTACTAACAACTGAGCTTCAATACTTTAGATTAAACGTTGTAATAGATGTTTAACTAAAATGCCAAATAAGTGCCAAATAAAAGTTTATCCTATCCAAAGGTTTGTAGACGTACAGACGGTAAATACTATATTGATTTTAAACTAAACGGTAAGAGGTTTAGGTTGTTTAATGGTAAGTATATCGGTTCTTCTAACAATCCTAATTCGTATCCGCCACGTTTACGTAAAACACAATCCGTCAATCTTGCAAAAGAGGTTTACGATTATCTCGTTTCTAATAACTGCAGCTTCGTTAAAAGACCTAATACTAAACTAGAGTTCTACGATTCTTTAATTGAAAGAAAACTTTCGGAAAACCTTTCTCTATCCTACTCAAAAGCACTTAAAGCTATAGAAAGATGTTTACGTGAACAGTTGGTTTCTACAGGTCATATTTCAACTGAATATGTTGATTCCTTGTCTTTAAGGTATCGCAACAATACCAGCTTTAATACAACAAGAAGACACGTTAATGTTCTAGTCAATTATCTGTGTGAAAATGGCTTTGATATTAAACCTTCTAAACTCAAAAGTAGAAGACAAACAGAAACTTTGCATAAGCCTATAAAGAATGTAAAAGAACTGCTTGAAACTATTAAGAAGTTTAATTATGATTTATACCTGTGTTGTGTTCTGACGTATTGTTGTTTATTAAGACCACATCAAGAAATTAGATTACTTAAATGGAGTGATTTTAGTGAGGATTTAAGACACATAAGTTTGTCTGGTAATAAAGTGAAATCTAAACGCAATAGAGTCGTTCCTGTACCCAAATTAGGGCTTGTAAAATCAGACAATAATCTAAACATCTTTACAGGAAGAATACAGCCTTATAACAGAAGCTATTTTAACACACTTTGGAAGCGTTTTAAGAAGGCTAATTCATCTGTTGAACAAGGCGTAACGATTTATTCTTTTAGGCATTCTGGAGCGATAGAAATCTTTAAGCGAACAGGGTCATTAACCAAGCTACAAAAGGCAATGGGGCACTCAAGTTTAAATGTTAGTTTAACTTACTTACGTGGATTAGAAGTTGCTGAATTAAAAAAAGAAGATATGCCTATGGTTTGATTTTATCTAATTTCTTTTGTAGAATTTCAATGAGTTTTATGTTTCTTCCATTAACTTTTTTAGATTCTTTTGAAATTGTAATAGATAGATTTTTAATTATCTCTTTTGTTTTTGGTGTTATCACCTTTTTTTCTTTTTTCAGAATGTTTGTTTTAATCTTAGATATACAATATTGATGCCGGAAATATAGAAATGAGTTTAATAAAAAAACTAACTTAATCTAATTGCTAATTAAAAGTTGCTGAATTAAAAGAAGAAGATATGCCTATGGTTTAAGTTCCTGCAAAAGGAGTGTTAAATACTCCAACAGCTAATTCAACCCATATCAAAAGGAAAATCAATATTACAATAAATATTAAAGCAATTCTTTTGTCAGAATATTTTATGTTAAGCAAAATTAAATTAATCGCTATTCCCAAAGCTAAAAGTAAAGAACCCATTAGCAAAAAATCAAAAACACCCCATTCAACTACATTAGTAAATAAAACACCAAGCAATGGAATAATTAAAAGAGCTAATGGATATAATGCTTTTTTTGAAATACTTAAATTCATTTTTTCTTTTTATACAAATTACTCCAATCATTCCAACCTATAGTTATACCTCCAAAAAGGAATGCTACACCAACTAAATACTCAACATTAATTAGCTTATATATTCCAAATACAACTGATGCAAGTGAAACAACTAATGAAGCTATAACTAATGATTTTACATATTTTACTTTTTTCATATCTCTAATATACTTATAGTCAGTTGGAAATGAAAGTACATCCTACTTACGCGGATTAGAAGTTGCTGAATTAAAAGAAGAAGATATGCCTATGGTTTAAGCCTTATCTTCCATTTTGTATTGGTTCAGAATCAGGCATTAATTTATTTAGAATAAAATAAACAGGGCAAAACTTAGTTATTGGACTTATAATTTGAAGCCCCCCAACAGCAACAGCAACCCATAAAAAAACTAAATTAGAAGTGTAGAAAGTTAATCCTACGCTAATTAAATATAGTAAACCAACGATAGCATCGTGAACTCTGATTTTAGAAATATTTTTTTTCATTTTAAAAAACAATTTAATTTGTTAATATACAATAATATAAAAAAAAACATTCCTATTAAAATGTTAGCTTAACCTAATTACGTGGATTAGAAGTTGCTGAATTAAAAGAAGAAGATATGCCTATGGTTTAGTTTGATTAACTTTGATAAAATGAGTACTGAGATTAAATTTTCCAATTTAAGCGTAGATGAAATTCTTCAAATTGTTGAACCTATAATGGATAATTGTTTAGAGGGTTCAAATGAGGGAAATTATGAAAAGCATACCCGTGATTTTACAGATAGAATAAAATCAATAGTTACACCTGATGAACTTCAAAGACAATTATCAAATGAACCAAAAGTTTATTTTACTAAAAGAGAGTTCTTGCATTTATTCAGAAGAAATAATTCTGTAGGAATTGTCTGGAAACAATTAACCTCACTAAATAACGATGAACTTATTAATCAAGCAATTTTTAAGGAAATTAAGGGAAATATTCTTATTGACCATTGTATGATATGCTGAAATAAAAGAAAAAGATATGCCTATGGTTTAATATATTTTTGAATATATTTAATAAATATGAAAAAGAGTTTTTACATAATATGTTCTATAACTTTAATTTGGAATATTGTTGGTGTAATTAATTATTTAGGTTTTGTGTATATGTCAAATGAAGCTTTCAAAGCTTTACCAAGCGATATGCAGTTATATATTGAAACAAGACCTTCTTGGGTTACAGGTGCTTTTGCTTTGGCTGTTTTTTCAGCAACTATTGGTAATATTGGTTTGTTAATTAGAAAAAAATGGGCAAATCTACTTTTAATAATTTCTTTGATAAGTATACTAATTCAAACCTTTTATAATTTTTTTATTCAAGATATCGTACAGATTCCAAACAGCGAAGTAGCGATTAGTATTTTAATCGTTTTAGTGGCTGTTTTTCTTGTGATTTACAGTCAAAAAATAAATAAGTAAATTATATTCTGAATTAAAAGAAGAAGATATGCCTATGATTAAAAATTTATTATTTTTAAAAAAAAAATACTATGGAAACATTAAATAAAAATTGGTTTGCTTTTACACTTATTGCTGTAATATTTGGATGCATTGGATATTTACTAGGAAGTCAAAATAATTCTCAGAGTTGTCCAATGATGAAAAATCATCATAAAATGATGTTTATGGATGGTAAGATGAAAGCAGGTGAATCTATGTTTATGTTTAAGGATATAGAAGACGGAGAAATTGAATGGATTGAAGACATAGAAATAAAAAAAGAAGAAGGAGAAAACGGCAAGAAAAAAATAAAAGTAGAAGTAAAAGCCAAAAAAGATTAAAAGTTGCTGAATTAAAAGAAGAAGAAATGCCTATGGTTTAGTTTGATTTTCTATAAAATCAAAAATTTTATGAATTAATGGTGCATTATTTGAGCCAATCCACCCTTTACTGTAATTTACAGAAAATGATATATCATACTTAGGTGAATAAACTACTTGAGTACCCCAAAACCCACTATGAGTATAAAACTTTAAACCATTCAATTCAATTTCCCATATTCCTAAACTATAATCCATTGATGCTTTACTTTTATATTTATATTTTTTAAGCATTTCCTTTAATGTAGATTCTTTATTAAAAACTTTATTGTTAAATAATAAGTAAAAAAACCTTGAGATATCTTCAGCAGTTGAAATTAATCCTCCACCACCAAAATAATCTATACTTGGGTCAATCCCATATGCATCTTTACCGTTTCTAAAATACTGATGAATTCTTTTATCATCTCTTTCATCCTCGAACCAAGTATCATTGATGTTTAATTGTTCAAATCTTAAGAGGTTTTTAATTGCATTATCCAAACTTGATTTTGTAATATTTTCAATTATTCCTCCTAAAATAACATACCCAGTATCAGAATATTTGAATTGATTTCCTACAGAACCAATTGGATTACCCCATTCAATACAAGATTTTATTTGTTCCGTTCGAGTCCATTTATGGTCAGGATTATCATATATTTTTTTGAAAAAATTTGGATGATTGGTATGGTCATACATTCCAGAAGAATGATTTAATAAATGTCTTACCGTGATTATTTCTGGGTTGTAGCCACCTTCAATTAAAATATTTTGATGTTCATTTGAAATATATTTAGATATCGATTCATCTAATAATATTTTTTTTTCTTCCCAAAGTCGAAGAACACTCGCTGCGACGAATGTTTTGGTTACGCTGGCAATTCTAAACTGACCAAATTTATTTAAAGAATCATTTATTCTAACATCATTAATTCCAAAAGCTTTTGACCAATTAATATTTTTAGTATTAGAGTAAATATTATAAATAATTCCTGGTTCGTCATTATTGACATATTCCTCTGAAAATTTATCAAATTCGTTAAAATCAAAAACTTTGTTTTGTGATAATACTAAGTGTGGAATAAACAGAAATAGTAGAATGAATTTTTTCATAATAAGTTTTTTTTATTTCACTCATTCCAGCACCTAACACAACTCCTAAAGCAAGTCATAATCCTAAATTTTCAGTAAATAACCCAACTAAAGTTCCAAATACAATTCCATAAGCAACCCAATTATCTTTTTTCATAAACTATGATTCATTTCTTCTGAAATAATTGCTTTTGCTTCTTCTGGTTCTTCTTGAGTATTCCTTAAAAGAAAATATATTGGCAATGCCATTAAGAAAGGTATTTAAAAATGATTTTTTATCATTATTCATATTACTAATATACTTAAAGTCAGTTGTAAATGAAAGTAGGGAGGGAGAATGGGTTATTATACTATATATGTTTTTGTTTTCCCCAAAGTACCCTTTTTATGTAATGAGTGTCCATTTATGTCTAATTATTACTGGAACAAAGCAAAAATATTTCCAAGAACTTCATTATGCTTTGAAAAAACTTGATTAATCAAAGATTGAATTAAGATTGATTATTCAATTAAGTAATTGTTTTATACTTTTATTAGAATGAATAAAATCCTTTCTGAATGGTTTTATGTGATAAAGAATTGTAGTGTTGATAATACCTACAAGATGGGTTGGGGTAAATCTATTGTTGAGTGTTGTCTTGAAGCTAAAGTCTATTCTGATTTTGATGAGGGTTATATTTCTGATAATTTGATAAAATCTATTACTTCAAGGACTTTCGTAAGTATGTAAAAAGCCAGCAATAAAGTTTATACGGTGTTGTCAACAGGTTTTATTTTCTTATTTCCACAGAATTAGTTTCAAATTCTAAATAATTAATGTCCTTTCCATTTTGATAATATTTAATTGTAAATTTAAAATCAGATGTTTCAATTGGTGGTTTTTTTAAAATTAGAGTCATTTCGTCCGGTACTTTAGGTTTTGAAATTAAGTAAGTTTTTAAATCAAATTTTTCATAATAAATATTGTTTTCAATGTCATAAATAATAATATCAAAATTTTCTGCTAAATTTTCAGTGGTAGAATTATGAAAGTTCTTGTCTGTAAAAATTTCAATATTTTCAATATAGTCTTTAGTTTCTGGAATAAGCGGACTACAAGCATATGCAGAACTGATTAAATTTATGGAATTTATTTTATTCAGCATTGAAAAATATGATTCTTTTTGTGCTTCTATAACTATAGAAAAATTATTAAATTTAACTGAATTTTGAACAATTTCAGATAGATTTAATTCATTATTAGGAGTTTCAATGTAAGTAGCATTGTAAGTTTTCCAGTTTAAATCAACGACTTTATAGCTGTCGTGAAACGGTCCGCAAGGTTCACAAGAAAATATTCCAAGGAATAAAAATATTGTATAACTGATAATAAAAAACTTAAATTTCTTCTTCATTTGATTTTCGGTTTTTACTTGTTGCCAACTCCTTATATGTGGAATAAACAGTAATAGTAAAAGGATTTTTTCATAATAAGTTTTTTTTTATTTCACTCATTCCAGCACCTAACGCAACCCCTAAAGCAAGCCATAATCCTAAATTTTCAGTAAATAACCCAACTAAAGTTCCAAATACAATTCCATAAGCAACCCAATTATCTTTTTTCATATTCTAAATATAACAATTGCAGAATTAAAAGAAGAAGATATGCCTAATCTGGATTACAGTTTGTAAAGTTTGGCTTTTTAGATTCTGGCCAATTAATTATACTTCCAAAAAAACCACCACAATTAGTTACTTTAGAAACATCCCATCCACTTAAATCTATTCCTTCAATATATTTGTTATTAGAGCTGTCACTAAAAAAACCAGACATATTCGTTGCTTTACTTACATCCCAATTATTAATATTAGGGTTTATATTTTCTAATTGCATTGCTAGCCTAAAATCTTTTACATTACTTACATCCCAATAGCTTAAATCTGATTTAACAGGCTTATCAGAATCAAAAAGTCCATACATACTAGTCCAATTACTAACGTCCCAATTTTCCATTCCTTTAATTTCGGTTCTTAAAAAAAGACCTGCTGCTGAATCTTCATTAGTAATTTCTACTTTAGTTGTAACTAGTGTGCTTAAATCTGAGTAAGTATTTAATACATTCTTTAACCAAGGTAAATCAACGGAAGTATAATATACTGAGTGGTTAAAGCTAATTAAATCATCTGTTCCATTTCCTCCATTAAATCCAGAAACTATTCCTTTTAAATCTGCCTTTTTTCCTACAGGAACCCAATCTCTAGCTTTTATTGTCACCCCATTGTCAGCAACATAAAAGGGTAATTCTTTTTCGTCATAAACTGAACAAGAAAATACAAATAAAAAAAAAGTAAAAATTAGAACTAGTTTTTTCACAATTTAAATATAAAAATTGCTGAACAAAAGAAAAAGATTAATTAATTAAAGTTTATTAATTTAAATGAGTGAAATGCTTGAAATGTAAACATAGTTGGAAAAGAACCAAGTGGCAAGAATTCATTTCGTTCTTATCAAAATGTCCAAAGTGTGGAACTAGATGGATTTTAAGATATTGAAATATGTGCGGACGTTTTAATTTTTCAAACCAATCTGACCTTAAAAATACAATCCCCGAAAAGGTATCTTCATCTTTCAATTTTGCTCCATCACAAAAGATTTTAGCAATTGATTCAAATGATAATGTCGTAGCATTAGATTGGGGTTACAAACCTAAATGGTTAAAGCAAGGACAGATTATAAATGCTCAAAGTGAAACTTTTAAGACTAAACCTACTTTCAGAGGATTCTTAGAGTGTTATGTCCCAATTAATGGATGGTATGAGTGGTTAAAAGAAAAGAATGGCAAACAACCCTATTACCTGCACACAGACCAAGATACGGTATATATAAAATCCATAATCAAGGAAAACACTATCATACTATTAACCACTACCGCATCAGAGAACATTTTTCATATACACCGTAGAATGCCTCTGATTGTTAAAGAACCTGATTTTAATAGTTGGGATTTAAGTCGTACAGACCTTAACGTATCTTATTATCCCGTCAGCAAAAAGGTTAATTATGCTTTAAACGATGGAAAGGATTTGATTAGCAGAATTTGATTAATCAAAGTTTTTCAAAGTTGCATTATATGAGTAATGCTTATCATAAACATCTGACCGAAGGTCACTTAGTAATGCATATCCTACTCAGTTCGAAATAGAATATAGGTGCGGCTAATACAACTTATGTAATTTTTCTATGTCTTTTTTTGTTTGTAAACAAACATTGCATTTCTTATTACTAGGACTTAGATATACTGAAAGAATTACTGATAATACACTCAAAAGAAGATATAGCAAAGTTACAAGTATTTGAGAAGAGTTTCAAGTTTTAAGAGTAGAAGATACTCACGTTTGTTAATAACAATGAGAGTAAATAGAAAATGCCAAATAAGTGCCAGGTTTTTGTAACTTTAGATAACGTTCATCCTAAAGTGTTGAAAACAAAAAACCCCTCTTATCGAAGGGTTTTAAGGGTGGTCCCACCTGGGCTCGAACCAGGGACCAACTGATTATGAGTCAGCTACTCTAACCAACTGAGCTATAGGACCTAATTCATTATTATAATAATGAATGGCAAACTTACTAATAATTAAGTTTTTTATCACAGGTCAAATTCGTTTTTTTTGTCATTAAAATAAGTTTAAAATTTTAACAAAAAAACTATAAAGTTGACAATAATTTAACAAGTTATTTATCATATTTTCAGTTAATTAACAAAATTATTGTACTTTACATACATAACAAAAAAAAATATTATGGAAAAAATTATTAATCAAATTCTTGATTTACCTCAGATGTTAAATCAAAAACTTCCAAAGAATTGCTTTAATGAGATGATGGATAATTCCGAAGGGTCAGTTAGTGACTGGACAGGAAAAATATTCAAAGTCGGAGCTTTAGTAGTTCTTGTAGGAATGGTGATGTCAGTTGTCAACGGAGGACTGGATGCAGTTAACGGAGCAGATGGGATAGGAAAAGTAGCTGCTGGACTTTGCACATTAATTCTAATTTATGCTGCATTTCCAATTGCTCAAGTTGTAAGATCTGCAGGAGACTCTTTGGCTGCTTCAAAAAGTTCTATGGTGGATTTCTTCTTTAAAGATTTTATTGTTGCAAACATTAAAGCGCTTGGACATATTACTGCTTTAGTGGCTTTATTTGGCGCAATTTGTTCAACTGTAGGATGGGTGCTTAATGCTGACGGGATGACAATGGGAGCTGATCTTTATGATAGTTTTGCATATTCTTATGCACTTCCTATTGATGCAATGGCTGCTTTTATGGGCATGTTAGGATTAGAATTTGTTGGTGGATTTATTGCTGACTTCTTCTCTTGGGATGTTACTGGATCTGAAGCTTCAGGATATAATTTAGAAGGAGCATTAGCAGTTGGTTGGGAATACGTACAAGTAGTAATTATTTTGGCTCAACTATATGTTGCATTAGCTTTTTATCATTTCTTTTTTGGAATATTAAGCTCATTATTTAACTGGATTAAAAGCCCTTATTTACCTTTTAAGTCTAGCTAATATTAAATATTATTATAAAATCAAAAGCCCTGATTTTTTAGTCAGGGCTTTTTTAATTTAAAAAAGTATTTAAAATTTATTCAGAAGAAGGAACAGAGGCTCTAGTATAAATCCAAAAAGCACCAATTTTGCCGTCTTCAATATAGGCATCAATTAAATCATATCTGTTCTGTTCTACTCCATCAATAGTTGTTGTCATACCATGCCCAGAAATCACCCATTCTCCAACTTGACCTTCAACCTTCATAGTGTAAGAAAAGAATGTATCCCATTTTGGGTTTTCAGCCTCAAACCATCCGGCCAATCGCTCAATATGGTCATCTACGCCATTTACAACATCACCCATAGGGTCGTAAATTTTAAAAGCACCCATCTGATCTGTTGAATCTGCATTCATTTCACGAATAACATCTAAATCTCGGTTATTGTGAGCTTCTATATAGGTGTCCCAAATATCTAAATTTTCAGGATTTCCATCAAAGGCATTAACTTTACCATCGGCTGTTGACAAGTATCCAGCAGGGTTATTAACTTCAACTTCAACAATCTCTGCATCCGGAGTCATTGAGTCAGTTATTTTTTGCACAGCTGTGTTATTACACGAGACCATGATTAAAAACGTAAATAATAGTAATAGTTTTTTCATAATTTTTCTTTTTTTATAACAAGTTACTAAATTCCTTAGACAGTAATTTCACTTAATCAATCATTTTACTTAATTTAAAACTCTAATTACTTAATAACTAAACGCATGAAAAGAAGAGAGTTTGTTTTAAAAAGTTCATTATTAACCACAACTATATTAGCCCCTATGTCAATCAGCTCCTGTACTGTAAACCCTGCCAAAGAAACTCATAAAATCGGCATACAATTATATTCATTAAGAGATGAAATGGTTAAAGATCCTAAAGAAACCTTAGCTAAAGTAGCATCATATGGCTACAAGTTTATTGAAGGCTATGAGGGAGATCTTGGTCTTTTTTGGGGAATGAGTAATTTAGAGTTTAAAGATTATTTAGACAGTTTAGGACTTACAATGCTTTCCAGCCATTGTGCAGACACAGACGATTTTTCTAGTTTTGAGTTAAAATGCGCTCAAGCTTCTGAAATAGGAGTACAATACTTGATTTGTCCATGGGCTGGAGAGGATATTTCTGTTGAAGGATTTAGGTCTCTTGCTGAAAGATTTGATAAGTGTGGTCAAATAGCAAAGGATCACGGAATTAAATTCGCTTATCACAATCACGCTTATTCATTTCAAGAAATAGATGGTGTTTTTCTTCAAGATGTGTTAATGAACAACACAAATAAAGATTTAGTTGATTTTGAAATGGACATTTATTGGGTAGTTGCTGCTGGACAAGATCCAATAGAATGGTTTGAAAGACATCCAGGCAGATTTACCTATTGCCATGTTAAAGATTACATCTCTTTACCGGGAAACAAGTATGAGTCCTGCACTCTTGGAAGAGGTTCAATCGATTTTGCTAAAATATTAGCTTATGGGAAACAAAAAGGTCTTCAAAATTTAATTGTTGAGCAAGAAGCTTACACGGGGACATCTCAGTTGGAGTCGGCTAAAGACAATTTTCAGTATATGTCTTCCTTGAAAATCTAAACACAGCTTTTTATAAAACGTATTGAGGCATCAGTTACCACTTTTAATTCTTTTGGAAGTTTTTTCGATTCCCATGGATGTTTTGAAGAAAAAGTATGATTTCCGTTTTTGATAACAATAAACTTACTGTTTTTGTTCCAAGAGTGTAAGTTGTTCCCCTCTAATGGGAGAACAGAATTGTCATTATCACCATGTATTATTAAAAATGGTATTTTAAGATTATCAACAGCTGTTTTTATATTGTAGCGATCTTCGTTTTTTTTAAAATCAAGATAAAATTGATAAAAATGAGGCATTTGCTGTTTAGTTCTTTTATTTTCAACATACTTTACACCAGATTCTTTCCACTTTATAAACTCCTTAGATTCTTCATTAAATCGAATTTTAAAATTGCTAACACCTGCCCATGAAATAAGCCCTTTGATTTCTTTGTTTTCTGAAGCTTTTATTGCGCAAATTCCACCACCCCTACTGTGACCTATTAAAAAAATATTATTAAGATCAATGTTTGCAGCAATATTTTGATAACTAGAAATAAAAGAAATAACTCTTTCAATATCGTTTAGTTCATGTGTAAAATTATTATTTCCAAAAGCATTTAAATCTGGAAAATCTATTGGGTTTTGGACAGTTCCCCCGTTATAAGAGAAGTTAAACTTTATGAAAAAAAAATTATTTGTCGCAAATTCTTTTGCAACTAAATTCCAACATCCCCAGTCTTTGTAGCCTTTATATCCATGACAAAAAATTATCACGGGCATTTTATTATTAGAATTATAAAAAAAATCAATTAAAATAGGTTTAGCTCCTTCTTTTTCAAGAACAATATTTTTTTTTATAGTCATGCAACAATTTTATTTACTAAATTTAAGCTTTAAAAACTCCAATATGAAAAATTTTTTAATACTATTATTAAGTTTAATTTCAATTAATTCTTATTCCTACTATCAATCCGAAACAGTAGATAAAATAATTGAAGAAGCTACTGAGAACTCTCAACTTGAACTCTTGGCTCATGAACTTTTTGACTTAATTGGCCCTAGATTAGTGGGTACTCCACAAATGAAAAATGCGCACGACTGGGCAAAAGCAAAATATGAAACATGGGGAATGACAGCCAGACTACACCAATGGGGTGTTTGGAGAGGATGGGAAAGAGGAATTACACATATTGATATGCTAGAACCAAGAATTAGAACTCTTGCAGGAAGACAGCTTGCTTGGAGTCCATCAACTTCAAAAAGGGGAATTACAGCTGATGTAGTTAAAGTTCCTGAAATTAAAGACAAGGCTGAATTTGATCTGTGGTTGAAAACTATAAAAGGTAAATTTGTTTTAGTTAGTCAAAATCAAATTACTGGAAGACCTGACTACCAATGGGAAGAATATGCAACGCCTGAATCTTTTGCAAAAATGAAAGAAGATCGTGATAAAATGTCCGATAAATGGTTTTCAAATTTTAGAAAAACAGGATACGGATACAGAGACATAAATCAAGCTTTTGAAGATGCAGGAGCAGTTGGTTTAATTTCAAGTTATTGGTCAAAAGCTTTTGGCGCAAATAAAATCTTTAGTGCTAGAACAGAAAAAATTCCTAATGTAGATTTAAACCTTGAAGATTACACAATGCTGTATAGAATGGTTGAAAATGGTACAACTCCAAAGGTTAAGATTATATCAACTTCAAAAGATCTAGGAGACATGCCTACTTTTAATACAATTGCACAAATAAAAGGAGTTGAAAAACCGGAAGAGTATGTAATTCTTTCTGCACATTTTGACTCTTGGGATGGAGGTCAAGGTACAACTGACAATGGAACAGGATCTCTTGTAATGATGGAAGCAATGAGAATACTTAAGAAAATTTATCCAAATCCTAAAAGAACTATTATGGTTGGTCATTGGGGAAGCGAAGAACAAG
>Ga0209714_1001104_pt1 | contig 14934 bp, 13 predicted proteins | sample COGITO_mtgs_1104_5_FD_185517 | JGI IMG/M metagenome (GOLD analysis project Ga0209714, IMG submission 185517) | Pelagic marine microbial communities from North Sea - COGITO_mtgs_110414 (SPAdes) (version 2) | ecosystem: Environmental > Aquatic > Marine > Epipelagic ...
TGCGGCACTGGTAAAGGTGGCGGTGGCGGTGGCGACGGCACAGAGAAGCGACCCTCATCGACCTCAGCCAGAGGGCATCTGCGCTCATTAAAAGCATAGCCGTCTGGATTGTAGTCGTGTTTTTTATTGTTTTGGCAATGGTTCTCTTTTTGGCAGTCATTTTCGCAATTGTCATTTTCGCAATTGTCATTTTCGCAATCGTAATTTTCGAAGTAGTCATTCCTGTCGTCGTCACGGTCGCTGATTACAGGGTGGCTCTCGCCGTTGTCACCAATGAGATTCTCGTCGTCGCCGTCGCCGTCGCCGATGAGATTCTCTTCGTCGTTGTCGGAGTCGGAGACAAGATCCATAGATTCGGAGGAGTCTGGCAGTGAAATATATGATTTTGACTCGCCCTGCATCTGCGTCGCATCGTTCTGCATCGCATCGTTCTTGGTCGTCTCAGTATCCTCCAGTGTCTCTTCTTTCGGAATGCTGTAACTCTGAACCTCGAGCCCTGTGTCACTCTTGGCCTCAATCTTGTCCCCACTCTCAACCTCAGAATGATCGTTTTCCATCTCTAACTCCTCAGTTATCTGAACAATCTCAAAATCATACTTTCCACCGTGCTCTCCCTCTTCCCTTTCTTTCCTCCTCTCCAGGAGCATAATTTCGTACCTCCTCCCATAGTCCTCTCCCTCGACCACAGTATTATCCACGACGTCTCTGTACACGTATCCCCCTGTCCTGGGATCCCTACCCCCGACGATCACGCCGGTGGCAAGCGCTACCTTTTCGCTCTCCTCCCTCTTGGACGACTCCATCAAACGGAAGCACTCTGAAAGACCCATCAGCACGCCCTGCTTCTCTTCCATCGTCGGTGGGGGTGCAGACGCGATCTCAGAATCCAATGACCCCTGAAATTCTACCGAGTTGTGGAGTTCCATTGAACCCTCCTGCCCTTTCATCTCAGTCATTCTCATCTCAATCATCTTCATCTGACGGGATGAGAGGAGCTTGTAGCCGGATTGGTTGAGGACAAAGTTTGCAATCTCGTATCCCCGGGCGGAGAAGGGACTGGAGAGGGAAGCGAATTCTCGTATTGAATCGGTGAGATTGTCGTATGGTGCCGTATAGCTATTCCCAGAGGCGGCGCCTGCAGTGTTGGTATCATCCATGATTGGTTTGAAGGTGACGGAGGGTTTTTGGGACCCCTCCTTCTCCTCGGCTGCGATTATCTCGGAGGGCATCGCGATGCTCTGACGTCTACGACTGCCCTTGCGGCCTCTCTTGCTTCCCTTGACCTTGGGAGATGCCAGACCTCCCATCACGCTGATGTTGGAGGTGTCGTCGTTCTCGTCGCCGTAACCCAGGGTGGGACAGGTAGAATTTCCTTTTGGGGCGGGGGGGGAAGGAAGGTCAAGAGGATCCACGAGGTTTATGTCCGTCTCTGCAAGAAAGGATGACATGATTTTTGTGACGGTTTGACTTGATCAAGTTGATATTCGGATCCTGGGATTTTTTGGATAACGTTAAGTGTTTTTCGTCCGGTCTTTACCAAGTGAGTGGATTGCTCTGTCAAGTTATTTAGAGTCGTAGAGCCTCGCAAAGCTGCTCACGGGGCAGTGAAGATCCAAAAAGGTAAGGGGTGGTAGGACGGATGGGATATTACAATGTATCGAGTGTAATTTTTTCTTCTATCTTGGTGTCCGTTATGTTAATGCTTCTAGATTGGTCGTGGGGGAGCTATTAAAGTCGCAAATTTATTGTAGAGAAAACAAGGGAAGAAACGAAAAAATTTTATGACCGTTTGTTTTGCAACGAGAAACCTAATGTGCGGCATAGTTTGAAGCTAAAACGCATTTTTTAAAGGTTCCCAAGGCTATATAGTCCAGTATCACGCCATGTCTAAGACAAGAACGGTAACGCCTCCTTCTTCGCCTTCACGGTCGAAGGTCAAAGTCTCATCGCCGAGTCGACGATCTTCGTCCCCTTCTGCCCCAGAGTCGCCATCCAAGAGGAAGAAGAAGGTCAACACGCCCTCCACCCCGACTACACCCAAATCAAAGACGAAATCCGTCCTTGAAGACAAGAAACTCACGCCTAAGAAGGCTTTTGGAAGGGATGAGAGGGAAGCCAGCGGATCCAACTTATTCAACAGGTGAGTGTGGGATTTTGGCCCAATAATCCGCAATATTCCGGCGCACCTCTACTATAGTATATTTTGTTACCTGTTGTTTTGTTCGTGATTACAATTTTTGCTTCTGCAGCCGAAAAGCTGCTCACTATCTCAATGCTCACTGTCACTCTTCCGTGTCACAACCTTCCGCCCTCTACGAAGTGCTCGCACTTCTCAAATTGCAGATGACGTGAAGGAGACGATCGTAAACTTGACCGATCTGTCCCTTGTCCAGCCCTCGACAAAGGCTGCTTACAAGATCATCAACCAGGTGAGTTTATTTTGTATTTGAGACCCACTTGATGTTATCTTGTGCTCACAACTTCAGCCTCTCTCTCTCTCTCTCTCTCTCTCTTGTTTCCTGCTTGTATGCGCAGTTTTCTGGACAGATTGGTGGAAACGGCTCTGGGGGACCCATTTATGGCGAACTTACCGTCGGGAGCATGCAGAGGGTAACTGAGATCATGAAGAGGCACCTGAATTTGAACTCCAGCTCCCGATTCGTGGACGTAGGAGCTGGTCTTGGGAAGCCAAACGTTCACGTTGGCTGCGATCCTGGAGTAGAGGTGCGCGCAAAAGACAGAAACTTTTACATATCGATGAGAATTTCCCCACCTTCTTCTCCCAACAAGCTAACTAACTCTCTCACACCTTCCCCAACCCCCAAACCCAAACGTTCTCCCTGATTTGTTTTCTCTTTTTCCGCGCAGTTCTCGTACGGGATTGAAGTTGAGAAGATTCGCTGGCAACTGTCGCTTGCGAACCTTCGTGGGATCCTTAAATCGCAGATGACTGCTAATCCAGAAGTGTACGACAAGAAGGGGAATACGATCCTTACCTGCGGGAATATCTTCTCCGCTCAGTCCTTTGACCCCTTTACACATGTGTATCAATTCGATGTTGGCTTCCCAGACAACTTGTGTAGGCACTTGAGCAAAATTTTCAACGTAAGTAAGACCGCAAACTACCTCATCAGCTACCACCTGTCTCCTCGACTGATTGAGAAGTATGGCTTTGATGTCGAGTACATCTGCCAGATCACCACGTCGATGCACGGCAGTGGTGAAGGACACACGGCTTATTTCTACAAGCGCACTGGGGTTGACGACAAGGGAAATCGCACCACCAAGCCCACAAAAAGGAATATTCTGGAGGAGGCTACAAACAAGGTTCCATGCGATCCTCTTTTCGCGCCGTCTTGGGACCTCGCCAGGGGACCCGAGACAATCGAGAAGCTGTCAGAGTGGGTAGACGAACAGTTGGAAGAGTTCGAGACCGCCGAGAGACCAAAACGCGGGAAGCACCCTGTTAAAAAATACGGCGCTTGAGCTGGAAGAAAGTAATGATAATTAACTATTAACCGATGTTAGGCCTTCCAAAATTGCCACATACGCACACAACAACACTCTACTACTACCTACTATTACTAGTGCGATTCACTTTTTCTTTTTTTATCATTTCGTGAAGGGAAACTACTGTTGGGTGCTGCTAATTTCTCCACTACAACGAACCTATTCTTGCCTTCCCCAAGGCTACTCGAAGATATTCCCTCCCTCCCCTTCACCTCGCTGTGAACGACCTTCCGTTCGGAACTGGTCAAGTTCGTATCAAAGGCGTACCTCGCCCTCCCGTCATTACAGAACTCATCTAATAGCGCTTTTAGCTCCTTTTTCCTTTCCGGCGATACCCCTGGGCTCGATTTTTTCCGTCCTCGGTCAAGTATTTTGTTGTGGTCATTGCTTCCCCGCTTTGACCTCGTGCTTCTTGCTGGGGACAAATTATTTCTCGGCTTATTGAAGTGTTCGTTCGCACTTCCATTCGCACTTACACATTTCTCTAACAAACGCCCGCCAAAGCCGTCTATATACCTGACGTAATCCAACCCCAACTCTATGAAGAAATCTTTCAAGCCAAGGACATCTCCCATCGCCATCATCAAAACCAGGTGTCTCCTCCTAGAGTCAGATGCCTTTACAACATCGACGGCGCGGGCAAAACAATATAGCTTGGGAATAATGTGTTCGGCAAAGTTTTGGGCGTGATTAGAGTCAGGCGAGCGTAGGCTTATTCGGGTGATATTTATTTCGCAGACAGTTTTTGTTGGGGAGCAAGAATCCACCGGCGGTGCTTGTGGACCCGGCAGTGGGTGTTGCACCGTTATCGTCGAGGATCTCGCTTGTCCCTGCTGAACACTCTGCTGCTCTATTTTTTTCTTCCTGATCGCCAACGCCTTTTGCCTGTTTGCCTCGATTTTTTTCTTCGTTTCATCATCAATTTTCTTGTCTGACTTTGTCGTAGGGTTTAGGTTGGACCTCAAACACTGTAGCAGATCCCCTCTCTCGATGTCGTACATCAGCATGTAAGATACTAATTGAATCAAATCATAGAAAGGAGGCGGTCTGGCGTTTTTCCCGAAATATTTATCGTTCATTCGGTGCTTGCACTCAACCACGACCCTATCCTCTTCCCTATCGACTGAAAGTTCACTCGAGATGCCGTCCGCGACTCCGACAAAGGTAAATAAGGTATCCGGTGAAAACTCCTCTCCATTGACGGTCGTGATAGGTGCTTTCGCCTCGTCAGAAGGGAAATTCCAGTACAGAAATTCGGTGTTCCTCTCCCCCACTGAGTTCCCTGTTCTCCTCTCGTACTCGTTCAAGGCGTCGTCTTCGTGGTTATTGCCAAACCCGCAGTCGATCTTCTTCCTGGCCATATTTTCCAACAAGTTCCTTTGGGCTTCCGTCATCGGCTCTCCCACCTCTCCAACAGCTTTCTTGAGCTTTTCTTCCAACTCAGCGACCCGCTTCTCCATGGTCACTCGCTTCTCCTTCCGCTCGCCCGCCAATACCTTCTCTTGCAGCTCCTTCCGAGACTCTCCCAATACTTTCTCGGCATTTCTTACCTTTTTCTGTCCCTCGCTCACGACTTTCATGAACCTCTCCTTCTTCGCAGATGCCTCGGCAACGCTGACGCTTTTATCGCTCAGAACTCCCTCCCATTCCTTCCTGAGTCGATTCCGCCCCTGTCCACCGAGAACTTCCACAAGGATTTCCTCTTCGTCGACGAGTTCTACCCCTATCGCTAAGCAGTCGTGAATTTTAAGCTCGTTGTCGCCTTGGTAAAGAAAATTGAAGAATAGTTCTGGGAAGTTGGGGGATTGAAAGGGATGCAATCCAACAAGGGAGGCGATCGAGGAACAGGGGATGCGGAGAGGTCTTTTGGTCTTGCTCGCCATTTTGTCGGAGGGAGTCCTTCCGCAGCCTTCCTGGCTAAAATAATTTATTTTTGTCAACAGCAAAAGAACCCCCTATGACAGAGAGGTCGAAAAGACAGACCGGTTTTGTTTATTAGTTGATTCTTAGTAGGATTAGAGAGAAAATAAAAGCAGCTCTAATTTTTCCAGCAAAATTTTTATTTCGCATCCAACGCATCTTCGTTTTGCGCCAGCACAACCACCATATATCATACTACATCATCTGTCGAGGAGGTGATTTGTGTTGTTGTTTTACCAGTCGGTCTCTGTCCTAAATCCCATTCCAAGATCTGGCAATGCTATTCATCCTCCCCCTCCTCATCATCACCTCCCTCTCCACCGCCGATCCCTTGCCAAAGGGTCGCGTTCTATCATTAGCTTTAACATCACCGCCATCCGTCGAGCTTCCAGATACTGCCTCGATTGTATCTGATAACCCCTCTAATTCTTCGGATGTGACGCAGACATCTTCGCCGTCGATCGCGGTTGTAGAGGCGTCGTCAGAACTTACGGCTGTGGAGGACACATCTTCGCCCACATCTTCGCCGTCGATCGCGTTTGTTGGAGATGCGTCGCCAGAACCTACGGCTGGGCCGAAGGACTCAGCTTCGCCGTCGATCGCGGTTGGAGATGCGTCGTCAGAACCTACGGGTGCCCCTACAGGGGTCCCTACGGAGGCCCCGACAATCCCTCCGACCGCTGAAGGTCAAACAAGTCAGCCTTCGACTTCACCTTCGGACCATGCAAATCCAAATCCAAAGAAGAAGAAGAAGAAGAAGAAATCCACCGACGAGAAGGTGTCACGTTCGCCAGTGATAGGCATTTCGATTGTCTTGTCGTTGATGTTAATGTCGATATTTGTCGGTAGATTAGGCGGTGGTAGCTACCGTCGTCGTCAGTCTCGATCGGACGGGTTCGTTCGTATGAGATCAGGAGGCGACGTTGGTGGAGGAGAGGGTTATTTCGAAGAAGAGGAGAGCGGTGTTCTTGGTGGTTTGAGGGAGGAGGATTTTGTCGATACAATCTCAGATGAGGAGATGGAGGAGGGGGTACAGATGGTGGAGATGGGAGGTAGATTCCTGTGAAAACATTGGTTAAAATCGTTGGTTAAAAAATTGTTGAGAAATCATTAACGAGGGCACTATCTTTTCACAAACAACTTTTCCAAACATTATTTTCCAACTCTATTCACTCCATTCACTCCATTCATTCCAGAAGCGCGTAAGTAGGAGTGGTAGCAACACCGCATATATTTCCCTTCTCGGCAACGTAAGCAAATCCCTCGTCCCCCCAATGGGTGCTCCAGGAGTTCTTTATGATGAAGTATTTGTTCCCATCGCTGTCGTTGACGTAGCCGACCGCCAGCACGGTGTGGTCCAGGTCATCGACACCATTCTTGCAATCGGCGTTGTTGTAGTACCCTCCAGTGTAGTAGTAAAAGTCATCCGGCGTCGCGTCGATGCTGACGCTGACGGGTCCGACGTTGGCAAGGGCGTCGTTCAACGCGTCCACGTCGCCCATGGTAACATTGACATACCCGGTCAAGGTCGCCCCGATCTCGACGTCGGCGTCGGTGAAGTGGCAGAATCCGTCAGCGTTCCTGTACCCCCCGTACGTGTCCGCAGTAGCGATGCCGCCGTGCTCGATTATCCAAGCGTAGGCGTCGTAGTCCAAGCCACCGTCGCAGGCGTTGTTGCCAAACTCCCAAGAGCAGTCCATCAAATTCTGCTGGCTCAGCTCGCGGGTTACTCCGTGCCTTAGGAAGACCTGCCCCTCGATTGTTCCGGTGGTGCCGTAGGACCAGCAACTTCCGCAGGTGCCCTGGTCCTTGATCGGCGTGACGGCTCCTGTTCCCCTCCAGTCGACAGTGTCGGGCACGTCGTTTGTGGAGGAGACCTCGTGGGTGTAGAGCGCCTGACTCTTCTCCGGTAGCTGTTCAATGTCCTTGGCCGTGGTCCTCTTCCTTCCCCTTGCGCTCATCTTCTCCTCATTCGTCCAGTCCGCGAAATGATTCAGGCCCAGGGTGTAAGTTAGCCCCTTCCGGTTCATGCTGTTGATGTAACGACGAGCGTGGTGGAACAAATGATAACGCTCGCTCCTCTCGAGTTCGTTCTCGTACTCTTTTTCGTGCTCCTTGAAGTAATCCTCGGCGGCATCACTCCTGTGGGCGTGCCCCTCGGGGTGCATCATCTTCAGGTCATCGAGAGGAGTGTGCCTGTTGTTCAGTGTGGGGCCACCTCCGTCGTCATCATCAAAGTCGGGAATGTCCACGCAGGTCAAGCCCTCCGTGGGCTCAAAGACAGAACTGTCGGGCTCGCCGGGGACGAATTCAAGATAGTCAAAGTGGTATTGATCCAAATGGCCACCTGTTATTGCATTATGGCCGACGAAACCATACCTAACAGGGTAACCAGTCTCGGCATCTTGGTAGAAAGTATAGGTTCCGATGTTCCCTGAGGTGTTATTATACTCCTTCTGAACGAGGGTGAAGGAGTTGCAGGTGTGCCCGTTGATGTTTGCGGTCTCAGCGTCAGCAGTAAAGGTACTGAAATCAGGAAACATCGGCGTGAGATCACTCTTCCCAAATTTCCAACACGTTTCCACACCGTTCACTCCGTCCATGGCGGTAGGAATGATTTGGTAGGAGGTCCCATCCGTGTTGTAGATGTACTTGTCCATGCCATTCCAGTAAGAGAGGATCTGAAGACCAGCCGACTCGTCATAAGCTACATCAATTGGTTCTGTCAACCCAATATAGGGCATCTCAAGAAGAATTTTTGCTGAATACTGCGTAGGAAGGGAAACAGATGCCCCAGAAGCAGAGCCCAGAAGGGCGAATGAAAGGAGTTTCATGGGATGAGTAGTTAGTTGGCTTGTGCTTGAACGGCGAATGAGTTTTTTTCTGGTTTTTTTTCCCCACCAACAAACTAATCATCTATTGCAATCAAGAGATGAAGTGATTTTTTATTGCACCAGCCGTGCTCTCTGGTTCTCTCACTTCTTATTTGCTCCAGGCGATGCCTTCAACTCTGATTCCTGAGAGAAGATTTCGTCCTCTCTCAGGACATGTAAATTCTGACGCACCTTCTTCTTGTGTTACCTCTCTCAGAGAAAAACTCCTGCGGGGCCATTATCCTTCCCTTTCCGATGAAGTTTCACTGATGCGATCTTGTCTTGATAGAAGTGATGATCAAAAGATGCTGGCAGGTGCAAGTCATCGTGTTGCCAAAAAACTTCAGGAGAGGATGGCCATCACCAACCAAAACGCTGTTGGGAGCAGTCTCATGCGGGTCGTGAAAACAAAGGATAAGGTGGCGGCAGCAGAGGTGGCGGTGAGAGCACCAAGTCCCACTTTCGAGAGGGAGTCGTCCGGCTCCCCTAACTCTTTTGATGACTCTCCGTCTAGAAGCTCAGCTTCCTCATCATTTAAAGTGAGACCTTTTCTGTCTTCCTTCGCTTCGGGGTTAAGTAAAAAAAAAATCGACGATGGTGATGTTTCTGATCTGGATGAAGATTTTAGTCCTGGTGGAAGTGATCAGAGAGGTCTTCTTGGCAACAGTGGTGATTTGAATACTCCTGGAAGTGTTAGTAGGGGAGTATTTTCGATTTCGACATCAAGTACAACAATCATTGGCATCAGTGAATTAATCTGTTTGCTAACTCATCAGACCTGGTGTCGCTGCAGATACATGGCTTCAGCTGGAAAAAGACAGGTGGAATTCGGTTTTTACAATGACACTGACAGCAGAAAGCCAGTGAATGAGTGAGGTTTTTATAAGCGTGATCGTCTATTTTCTGGTGCACAGGTCGTCGTGCTGTTGTAATGTGGACATAACATAATGTAGCTTCGGGGACGACAAATTATTGAGAAACTAGTTTAAAAATGCTGGTATTTAATTATATTATTTAGAGAAAATAGCCAATGTTGTTGACAATGTTGTTTGACTATGTTGATTGACAATGTTGATGTTGGTGAATTCACACACACACACACACACACACACACACACACAATCACACAGGACTTAAGCGATCGCACAAGAACTGTACACCAAAGCTAATCATTTCATTTTATGTTTATTCCCTATCTGAACTTAATTTTACACACTGCCTGTAAGCTTGTATATATTTCCCTGACCTCTCCTACAAAGTGATAGAGTGGGAAGTAATAGTATACTCGCGTCGGCGAATATTTTCACAGTATGCTCACTGCTTCAATTCGGGCTGCTGTCAACTGACGCGGTCTCGACGGAAGTGAAACTTTCAGTTTTGGAGCCCCACGTCGACTGTGCTCCCTTGTATCCTGCATCCAAATTAGTTGAAATTTTCTGCGTCGGGCCGTCTTTATTGGGAAGCTTTCGGTTTTTTTGGAGCTCCACAATATCCTCAGCCAATGGAACGACATTTTTTCTCCTGCTACTTCTTCTCGCCTTCTCGATAAGCTTCCTCTTAACCTGAATGTTTCCGATCCTACCGATGAAGCTCACACATTTTAAGATCATATGTATTCCCACGCTGCTCTGGACTACGAGGCTCGCTGTGCTGTTGCTCCTCCCAACGTTGGAAGACATTTTTCTCCCAGCGAGTACCTTACGGGCCCCGAATCGGACATAGGCGAGGAGAGAAAGCTGTACTAAGGGGATGGTAAGGCCGACCCACGCCATCGTGAAGAGAAAGGGTAGGTTGCCTGAAGCTATTGACTTGACTGTCACGGTGTATCCTCCGAGGAAGGTGCAGGTGAGAAATGAGAGGAAACTGATCCTCTGCCTTGATAAGTTGATCGCGAAGGCGATCTCATAGTTCCCATTCTTTTCAGCCTCTACCCTATCCGAGTACTCTGGGCAGAGGATGAAGACAAGCTTCTTCCCGACGAAGAATACCATGATAGAGAGGAGAAAGATTGACAGCCCGACACCCGCCGCCATTAAGGCAAACTTGTTCAGCACCAGACCGAAGGTGATAACCCACATGGAGATGAGGATCGACCAACCTCGGGCGACTTTGCGTGCCATTTCCAGCCAGCTGCGAAGTTAGGGTTTGGTAAGGTCAGAGGTCGGGGGTGTTAAAAAATTATCTATCTCGCGTATTTTTTGAAGTAAAGTCAGGTTAAGCGCTCAGAATGTTAACAACGCGAAATAAATTGTGTTTGCATCTCAAATGGTGTCTAACCTTGTGTCCTTCCTCAAGCTGGTGCTCTTTTTGACAAGGTCGAGCCACATGACGGCAACCTCGAGGATGGAGAGCAGGAGAAAGAGGGTCGTCAACGCAAAGCAAGCTGGCCTGACGCCGTCGTGGGCCGTCCACCCATCGTCAATGTCGAAGAAATTCAGGTAGTAAACCACAAAGTTTCCCAAGTGACTCGGCGCTGACAACGTCATGTAGATGAGCACCCGGTCTCTGATTGGTAAGGGGGAGGGGGGGGGTGAAGGGTGAGAAAAAAATATATTTGCGGATTGGTAACTTTAGTGCGCACTTGGTGTTAATGTATCGTCAAAAAAAATAACTCACCTCGGTCCCCATCCCAATGCTTTAAACTGTTTTAGCCTGAGCACTGTCCAGATAGCACTGAGGATACTGACCATAGTAATTGCAGCCCCTATGGTGAGTACCGCAAGGCTGATCCCATAACTCCCCGAATCCGAATCAATAAGACACTTCGGGACAGCTCCGTTCGGGAAGGATAATATGGGAGGGTCCACAAGGTTGTAAAAACGGTAGCAGCGACAACGGCCGGTCCCGGGGGACAACTTTTGGGTGTCATTGTAGAGGACAGGGACTTTTTCGAAGTCTTTATAGCAGTAGTGCTTTGCTGGACCTGTATGTGTGTATGAGATGATGTGTGAGATATATTGTATTCAATCTGCAATTCTGAGATGATGATACTTCAATCTGCCTCTCCAACATTTTTTTAGAGCATTCAGCTCCTTCGTTATACTCCTTCTTTTAAAAAAAAATCCCTAATGGGTATCTATGAAGGTATATTACCCGTTTGTCCTCAAATTAAAAAAGTCCAAGGCCGATAGGGCCTTGGAAAATGATCATATATACTGATATTAGTTTTTCCAGGTGAACTTACAGCTTAGATCATCCCCAGGGTCGCATCCTGCAATATTTAATGTATCCGGACGCGCATAGATACTCAAAAGAGAGAGAGATAATGTAATTAAGATCATTTTTCCACTTAAATTCTACTGAAAGTAGAATTATATATAATTTACAAGTTGAGGTGGCGACTGACTTGTAAAAATCTTGTTACTAAAGTGACAATCTTTGCAATCCGCAAATAAAAACTCTCCCTAGAATGGTAAAGATCGCGTACAGAGCGGTTCCGCATCGTTTTTTTGTGCTATTCTTTCATTATATCTTCCCTCAGAGCCTCTGGTTACTTTTGTCAGGATGTTGTTTCTACTGGCCCGGGTTCATGTGGGTGATATTAATCCCCGTCATGAACTCCGCTCTCGGTGATAACGCGAAGAAGTGGGTGCGGAGACACGTTGGCATCATGGCGGAAGAGCGAGGAGTGAAGATATATGAAGTGTTGAACAATGATGTGCCTGACGGTTATAGTTCAAGTCAGAACAGTCAGGAGGATGATAATAAGGAAGATAGGGCAAAGGAGGGAGATGTGAGTGGTGACGAAACAAGTAGTGGGGTCCTATGGGGGTTACATCCCCACAATAAGGTGAGTTGGGGAGAGGTTCACACTTGTAAAAAACTGTTTCTTTACTAACCCTCCCTCACTCACCCTCCAATTCCTCCACAATGAATATAAATCCTTCATCCGTGTGGCGTACGCTCTTTTCGTAATAATTTTTACTTCGTGCGCTTGCGCGTGCATTCTGGTCGTATTTTATCCCTTCGTCCATTTGCGAGTGTAGTATCCAATGGATATGTATTATTTCCTCTGTCACAGAGAATGCATATGTCTTCCTCAGAAGCCGTCTCCCTTGGATTCGGGTTCTGCTTCTTCTCCTACGACGACAAGGGGGGAGTCAGCCGCGACGGAGAAAGCAGCGAGGGAAACGCCAGCGACGACGACAGAGGGAAACACTCCAATTTTCGTCGGTCCTGTTGACCTCACAGGAACGACAAATATGTCCTCGCCTCGGCTCCAAAATCCCCACGTCGATATCGATAACAATACCTATTGTGACTATGGTTCTTCTCCCGCTACGATAGTCCCAAATCCACTAAAATCCCTTATCTTCGCGCAATCACCCCTCGGTCTCCTCGTCCCTCCGATGTCATTCTCATCCTACCTCACAGGTGACTGTATAGGGTGTAGCAGGGGAAAGATTGTCCGCGCTTTGACCGGGTATGGGCCAGAAGCGAAGAGAAAGGGGAGGGGGGGGGGAGGGGAGTGTGCATCTTCCCCGGAGGAGGTCGTGAGGGGGCCATCTATTCCTATCCCTCCTCCACCCTCTCACCAAAACAGGCAATCCGAATCCTCAAACGCTTAGGGCACCTAAGAATCTCTTGGAGCGAGAATATTCCGATTCGACCATGTTTTCTGTTCAACATGGAGGGTACCTACGACGGGTGGGGCGGTATGCTCGGGTCACTTTGCTCCTCGCTGCCACTTTGGCTGCAAGGCAAATTGTTTGGGAAGGAATTTAACTGCAGCATGTGGGGCGCAGCGTTGGAACGCAGCGCTTATGAGAAGTACAGATTATTGTTGCCGTTATGGTGGCCAAGGAGCAGTCCATTCCAGTCGAATATTCCCCCCCCCTCTCTATACTTCGCCCAACCTCTGCACCCATCCCAACACCCCACCTTCCCCGCATTTGTTGAAGCATATTATGATGAAGTGAGGAAGTTGTGGGAGGTTGGGAAAGAGAGGGAAGGGTATAGTAAGGGGGATGAAATTTGTTTGGCTGAGGACAGTGGTAGTGTTTCTAGTGCTGCTGCGAAGCACAGCAACAAAAGCACTCCACAATCACAATCATCTCCTCCCCTGAATGCCAAAAAATCAACATCAACATCAACATCAACATCAACATCAACACCTTACATCCTCCAGCTCCTCCTAGGTCTATATCTCGTCGTTAGTTTCACCTACATAAAAATCCGCCACGGTGTGGACTGGAAGTTCAGCACTTGGGAGCCTCACAAAGGTGGGAATAAGGTTTTGCGGTTGCATATTTTGTGTTCGGTGATGTGGGCGGTGTTGTCGTATTATACGAAGTCACGCCCAACCACCTCCTCGTCACGCCCCGGCTCTCGTACACATATAACACTCGGTCTAATCTCCATGTTTTTCGGAGTAGCAATGTGTTGGACAGGAATGCAGCTCAGTGGTGAGAGTGTGCGCGTTGCAATTGATGCGGAGAAAATGCGTGTGGCCGCTTCTGACAGATCCGCGTGGATTGAAACTGTCGGTCCTCTCCTCCCTTCTGCACTCACTGGAGTGGTAAGCGCAATGCTAAGCACCCACGTAATACACAAACTCTTCCACGGTATGTGCAACGTTCAAATATCATGGACAGTCTCCTTCCTCCTGGGTGACGCTCTCGGTGTTGTTTTATTCTCATTCCCACACTGGCGACGGAGTCGCAGTCACAAGAGTTTTGGTCGTAGGGGAGAGGGGGGGGGACATGGAAAGATTCATGGACGTCTTATTGAGAGTGCTGCGAGTATAGTGGGATCATCAATCCTTCCACGGTTCATTGCATTCCTCTGCAGACAAATTTCCCTCTTCCTCCCATTCGCCTCCGACGAAGGAGATGGATGGGAGTTGCAGTGGCAGTGGGTAGAGATGGGGAAAAACGAAGCGTTTACGGTCGCGTGTGGGATTTTTATATACATGCAAGTAAGGGTTTTGAGGAAGAAGGTTGCTTCTCGTGATCGACAAGTATTTTCATCATCATCAAGGGACTTGGACAAAGAAAATGTGTGTACAAAGTCCGTCAATGGCGGAGGTGATCTACTCCAACATATCATCGTCGCAAACATCCTCGCCCTAGCAGGGACAATCGCCACGGCAATGTGGGGACTGTGGGGGTGGAATGGGGCACAAGCGGGAGTAGCGTGGGCGCAGGGGATGGTGTGGGCAGGGTGGGAGATATGGAGAGAACGAGAGGAGCGACCCTGTGGTAAGGAGAAAGGGTAGGGGGAAGATGGACGAGGACGAAGGGGGTGATGATTTGATTAGTGTTTTAGATATTTTCTTTGTTTGATGAGGGGTCTTTTTCATTTCACAGCCAGTTCTCAAGTTTCACAGCTTCTCAACATCGCATCATCTGCCTGTAAATCTCCGTTGGATCGTATAGCGTATCGCTGATATGAAGAGGTTATCCCTGATAACCTCTTCCTCTCACCTGCGTGCCTACCCATGAGATCAACTTGAAAGCAGACTTGGTTCGCACTGTTAACATGGAAACCTAATATGATGCGGACGGGACCGACTTTGGGAGGATTTGCGGAGCAAATAATAAAGAAGGCATCGTCCTCTGTTCGGAAAAAGCAAATTGAAAAGAAAGTGGGTCAACGAAAATCAGTGAAAATAAGAATTATACCTAATTAG
>Ga0209714_1001121_pt1 | contig 14833 bp, 15 predicted proteins | sample COGITO_mtgs_1104_5_FD_185517 | JGI IMG/M metagenome (GOLD analysis project Ga0209714, IMG submission 185517) | Pelagic marine microbial communities from North Sea - COGITO_mtgs_110414 (SPAdes) (version 2) | ecosystem: Environmental > Aquatic > Marine > Epipelagic ...
GGGAAGGCCAATAAGGTTTTTTTTTTGTGTGTGACGCACCACTTCGCTAATTTACCACTCGTCTTATTCCCTCTTTCACCCCCCCTTCACTCGTTTTCAAATCGACAACGAATTCGGCGGCCTCCTTAACTATTTGGCCAGCAGCATCGCTGCAAACAAAAGATCTCCCAGCTGCCCTAAGCATCTCGATATCATTTTCTGCATCTCCTATCGCCAGCACATGATCTAAATCACCTATCAAAGTCCGAAGGCCCGCTTCCTTGCTGCCGTCGGGAGGAAGAACTTCAAGCATTGTGGGCAGTGCTTGCGTAATGGAAAAATCCTTGTCTTTTCCTAGTGCCTCGGCAAGATCGTTTCGTAAACTCTTCACTCTATCCGCAGCTGCGAAAACAATCAGCTTGTTCACTTCGAGATCATCAAAATTTAGCGACTCTGACGCTTCTACGACGGGCTCCCCATAAAACCGGCTCAATCCCACAGTCTGTTCCCTCCCTTCACAACCTTTCCAGGAAAAAATTCGATTTTCGCAATAAGCAACGAGCTCGAGTTTGTCGTTGTCGTTATTTTTTTGCTTCTCCCTCACAAATTTCTCGACCCGTTTCACAACACAAGGTGCTAATTTGACACTGCGTAAAACCTTCCCTTCTTTATATACCACTAAACCCTGCAAAAAAACGCCGTTTAAACTTTTCAGAAAGTCTTTGTCGATTACGTTACCTTGCGAAAGGCTGCGGATTGCCCCTTCCCGGGTTTTCCCCGTTGCCAAAACCCATTCGATTTTCCCCTCAGAGTGAAGGTCGCGGAGATATTCCAGCGATGGGGCATTTGGTTTTTGGGTGTTCGGTGGAATTAAGGTGCCATCAACATCAGTGGCAATGTGAGTAATTGTTGGGTGATTACGTTGTTTAATCACATCGCTGTGTTGGGTGTTCGGTGGAATTAAGGTGCCATCAACATCAGTGGCAATGTGAGTAATTGTTGGGTGATTACGTTGTTTAAGTCTTGGTGATGACACTCTCCACGGTGTCAGAATGAAGCCAGAAATGAGTGGTAGAAGCGAAACGTAGAAAAAGCGCATTTTAGTGTTCGGTAGACTATTTAAATGGCATTTATGCAAATTGGTACTTTTTTTCACCCATCACAGAAGATGTAACAATTCAACCACCGTATATACGACGGAAACGCAGAAATAATAATACAAAACCACACATCGATCCATGAAGACTGTTTATTGGGCGGTTTTGCTTCCCGCCGTGTCTTCTGGCTTCTTTAATGGTCTGCCTCTCTCCATTTTTCCTCGTAATGAAGGGGGTGTAGTTCTCCAGTCAAGCAGCGATGTAGAGAGCCGTGTTGAGCGGTTCAGGAGTGCTGTTGGGTACGCCAAGGTGAGTTGTAATTGCCGGTAGGTGGTGTGTTTCAATGCCTGCTAACACTGCACTGACAAAAACATTGATGAAATTACTTATGACCGATGCTTTTCCACGTGGTCGACAATAATGTCGGAATCAAATTTTCACCGATACAAACGACGAACGAACAATGACGAACGAACAACGAACGAATCACCACTCATCCACAACAACAGAGTCTGGAAACAGGGTTTGAAGGCTGCCGGACCTACACTGAGGAGACCGATCCCCAAGTCCAGGGTTGTATGCTCGTGAAGGCTGCAATTGACGTTGCAGCTAAACGCGATCCAAACAAAACCCTTTTTATTCAAACTGTCACTGAGATCGCTGAGAGCCTCTCGCCTCTCTTTGCAGAGAATATAGAGTGGTTCTATGCCTTCAAACACATTCTCGAGCCCGAGAGGTTTATCCAGTTCAGGGTCCCTTGGGTCGATGACAAGGGGCGTACGAGGATCAACAGGGGCTATCGCGTTCAGGTGAGTGTCTTTACAAGCGTCGTGACTGTGTTCTTCCTTTGCTAACCACCAACTGCTACTACTATGCCCTTGGCCTTTTTTAGTTTTCTTCTGCACTCGGACCATACAAGGGTGGACTACGATTTCACCCTTCTGTAACAGCCGACACTGTTAAGTTTCTTGGTTTCGAACAAATCTTCAAGAACAGCCTGACTACGCTAGCTCTTGGAGGGGGGAAGGGGGGTAGCGACTTTGATCCAAAGGGAAAGTCCGAAGGCGAGGTGATGAGATTTTGCCAATCATTCATGACAGCATTATATACGTACATAGGGCCGTCTAGGGACGTCCCGGCGGGAGATATCGGCGTGGGAGGGAAGGAGATCGGTTATTTATTTGGGCAGTACAAGCGGCTGAATCAGGGGAACTTTGAGGGAGTGCTGACAGGAAAGTCAGCGGATTGGGGGGGGAGCAACATGCGACCGGAAGCTACTGGCTATGGGTGCGTTTTTTTCGCGGAAGAGGCCATGAAAGATTTGAGGAAGAAGGAATTGAAGGTGAGTGGAGTGGGGTGGAGTCAGCACATTACACGAGCTGGACCTGGACCTAACCCTTAAGCTACGCTACGCTAAACCTTCGCCAATGCAGGGAATGAAGTGCGCAGTGAGCGGCAGCGGTAATGTCGCACAGTTCGCCGCAGAGATGTTGCTCAAAGAGGGGGCTACCGTTTTAACCTTTTCAGATAGTTCCGGGACTATCTACGAGCCCGATGGCTTCAGCAAGGACCAGTTGAGGATTTTGATGAAATTAAAGCAGAAGTCACGTGGCGCTCGAGTGTCAGATTACTGCATCAGTTCACCGTCTGCCAAATACTTTGAGAAGCGCAAGCCTTGGGGAATCGTTGAAAGCTTGGATCTCGCTTTCCCATGCGCAACGCAGAACGAGATCGGAGAGAGCGACGCTCAGGATCTTGTTGACAGGGGTTGTATCGGTGTCTTCGAGGGCGCTAACATGCCGACTACACCAGAGGGAGTGCACGTGCTCGAGTCTAACAAAGTAGTCTTTGGTCCAGCAAAGGCAGCTAATGCGGGGGGCGTGGCAGTGAGCGGATTGGAAATGGCCCAGAATGCACAGCAAGTTACATGGAGCAGCAATGAGGTCGAGACAATGCTGAGGAAAATAATGAAAGACATATATAAACAATGTGCTGAGTGCGCTAAGACCTACTGGGAAGCAGATGATTTGAAAAGTGGAGCAAACATTGCCGGATTTTTGAAGGTTGCAGCAGCCATGCGAGAGCAGGGAGCTGTTTAATATATTAGAGAAGCACTGAAACACTTTTCTGTATGTATTTGTGGAGTCGACCCGTATTTTACTTCTTTCGATTCAACAAACAAACAAAGTTAAGGTAGCTTTTCTTCAAAAAAGAAGGCGAGTTTTTACCTTTAAATCGTGCTCCTCCTCTCCATTCCATTCCATCATTCGTAACAGAAAAGTCACATTATTGTACAAATGTCATCCTTCCCGACAACTTTCCCATCAACGACATCTCCGGTCTTCACAGGCTGGCAATCAGTGAACAGCAGCGGCGTGTCCTTGTCGAACTCAGCGAATAGCCAGATATCGTCGCTGGCTGTCCCGGTAGGGACGGCTTTACCGCTCAGGCGATCAATGTGTAAATGAATCTGCCAAAGTGTGATATGGTGTCAGAAAGGAGAAGAAAAAAAAGAAGCTGCGTAGTACCACCTTCCTCACCTTGGCAATGTCCTTCTTGAGCTTATCCTTCTCTTTCTCCCTCCCCTTGATCTCCTCCTCCAATCGCCCCTTCTCGCTCTTGACGAGCTCGCATCCCAGCAAAAGGCTCCCGCTGAGCTGTTTCGCCTGTGTTTTCTTTTCTGGGTCGGCAATAGGGTACCACTTGTTACCGCTTTCGCCCATTTTCTGCAGCTGGACAGTGACACAGCCAACAAAATCGTCGTTCCCAAAACTCTCTGCATCCATGAGGTTAAAAGTGACAGTTGAAGGTAGAGAGGTGAGGGAGGGGAAGGAAAAGGAAGCATTGAAGATTGGATTTCTCGAGTTGGGAATTACTTTCGTTCTCAGAGTAGAAGGAGGGTTTGGAGAACTGAGTGAAATTAGTTGTGTTAGTTAGCGTAACCACGTATCTTCTTATTGACATGTTCTCTTGCCTGAACTCACCAGTCTGCTGGACTAACGAGAATCTCCACGTAAGGATCACACTTCCCACTGTACCAATCCATCTTGGGCAAATCCTTTCCCTCTTGTATCATGAGTTCCAATCTCGCGGTGCTCTCCCCATCTTTTGTCCTCCCTATCCCAGATTTATCGACAGTGTCGCTCGTCCTTTTTCCTAGATCGGACTGCAGATCTTTCAATGCCGCCTCGCAGTTACTCAAGGCAGACTCCTTACTTGAAAGTAAAAGAGAAAGCTTTTTAATTTTTCCATCTTTGTGTGGGTCTTCTGCTTCTGCCTGTTGGTGTTTCCCGCCTTCCGATGTAGTGCTTGTCGTAGAACCTGTTGCAGGAGGAGGGGACTTCTCAGGGGAGGGAGAAGGACCATCTGAATCCTTCTCCAGCTTCTCCTTCTCTTTGCCTACGGCCCCAGTCTTCCCTTTTTTTCCCATTCTCCGATCTGTTCTTACTTAGACGGTGCAGGTATCCTTTTTATGCCGCTTGCAGAACTTGTCTATATCTTTCTTAAAGGATTTTTAAACTTTTTTATTTAATTTTCATCTTAAATATTAACTTAATACTCTGTTAGTTTCTTGGTAAACTGTCTCTCCAGTAGTCTCGTAGTCTCTGAGTAGTGGAGAACATAGCCGTCTTCTTAAATTAATCACAGACCTCCTCAAAACTTGTGCGCTGCGGCCCTTTCGATCACTTCAGACATATTTCCTTCTGTGATGGCGTAAGTTGTATATATGTTCGTCTCTAATGAGTGGTTGTGGATACTTCGACTGTGGTATAAATGCTGGGGATACATCGAATGTGGACTATCTCTTGCAAGATGTAAGTTGCATCTTGATTAAATCCTGCCATCATCCATCAAAACAAAACAAAACAAAACAAAACAAAACAAAACAGTCATTTTAACAAGGTATCCTTTCAACGTGCACTTCTTTTTCTTGGTTATTTTTTCTTACGAGTGGTTCCGTCTTCGCTTATGGCCCGTCATTCCTCCCTTTTTCCCTCGCTTTCCACTTGCTGCCCGCTTCATTCCTCGTTTGTCAGATTTTTGTCGCTTGTCCACCAGCTTAACCCCCTTGGCCCCTTTGGACCCCTTCTTGGCAACTACGTAAGTTTTTCCGGGCTTGCTATCGTTCGCACTGCCCTGGCCCCTGAGGGCCTTGCTGACAGCCTTCAACTTGGCAGATTCTGTCATATCTGCATTGTTGGCCACAGCTTCAGCTTTCTTCTTGGCTGCCTTGAGCTTGACGCTTGCCCTTTTCTGCTTCCTCGCTCGCGCCTCGGCCACCTTTGCAATGGGCTTTGAGGCGAGTGTCTGGAATTGCGCTTTCATTTTTGCGACTAGTGCTGGTGGGACCGGTAACTGGGGTCTATAATTGCGCGTCTCGTCATCTACGAACCAGTCAGGCAAATCTTGAGGATCGTTGTTGCTGAAACGGTTGTAACTGGCATCTACCAGCGCCTTGGCTTTAGTCTTTCTCAACATCATTGTCCCAAGCGCGAGCGTCCTAGCGTGGTCATCACTGTCGTAGTCCTCGTTTTCGCTGTCATAGGTGCGGTCATCATAGACGGGTAATGAGGCCTCATCTTTGCTAGCAGGGACTATTTCGAATCCGTCCTTCTCATTGTTCGTGGCGTTACCCCTTAATCCCGCTTTCAGCTGTCTGCGTGCCTCCATCACCCGCTTCCGTTGCTTCTCACTCATTCCCTCCAGCTCCACCTCGGATTTTGTCATCCCGTCCTCCTCTTCGTTGTCCGCGATCTTCTCACCAGCATCGTCTCTCCGTACAACTTCGAACCCTTCATCTGACTCCTTCGTTTTCTTGGCTTTTTTTCGCTCGTTCCTGTCACGTGCCTTCAGGCGCTTCTCGTGGCGCTTCTGCTTGTCTGTTTTTGGCATGCTGTTTAAGATAGCTTCGGGGTCAATTTTCTGTTTTTTGCTTTCTCTGCTTTCTGACTCTGGCGATGTCGACGCGTCGTCATCGTTATCACCGTCGTCGTCACTGCTGTCGTTATCATCGCTGCTATTTAATTCATCTTTGCCGCCATCTTCATCATCGTCATCATCATCATCATCACTATCATCTCTCTTGATTTGATCAAACAAAGGATTGCTGAACCACCTCTGCGCCTTTACACTTCTCGCGTCGCCTGCCTTTGTCACAGTGTGGATCAGTGGGTTCTGCGATGGCTTTTTTCCCCCGTCTGCACCATTAATATTGTCACCAAAATCGTCGCTATCGCTGTCGCTATCGCCGCCCTCTTCCTCACTATCACTGTCACTGTCACTGTCACTGGCATCGTCGTCCTTCACGTATCCCCCCTCGCCATCGTACTTCTGCTCTCCGTCATTCAACAGATTCGCGTAAGCTATTGCTTCGTTGCCAAGCTTCATTTCCATCATCTCCAAGTCTTCGTGGGCCTGGTCGGAAGCCTTTTGCCGTAAAAGCTTCTTGGAGCGCTTCTGCAACTTGCTGTTGTTCTTGTGTTCCGTATTTTTTGTGCTTTTCAAATAAACGTCGTAGGCGTTGTCAAGCTCTCTATCGAGGCGATAGGAATACCCGGTCTTTGGGTCAACATCGTCCTCGCTCTCGCTGCTACTGACTGCACTGTCCTCGCCGTTCTCCCCGTATCCCATCACCTCCCCGCTCTCCTTCGACAGCTCCACCTCCTGGACTCGCTCGAGGCCCTTCTTGTTCTTAATCTGGGCCAGGCTAAAGACTGACTCGCCATCTAGCGCGTGCTCGTTCGCCGACTCAAGGTGCATACCATACGCCTTTCGCTGCCTGAGCTTGGCAAGTTTCTCCTTCTCCTTCTTCTTTTCACGCTTCTTCTTCCGCAATTTCTCAAGCCTAACTCGATCGATTTCGTCGAGAATTTTGTTTTCTTCCTTGCCGCTGTTGCTATCACTGTCGCTGCCTCCCTCGCTGCCCTCAGCTGAGTCAGAGTCAACAGCTTCATCGCCCATACTCGTTCCGTCCTCATCAGCGCCATCTTTGGCAGCAGCACGATCGCGCAGCTCCTGCATCTCCAATCTCCAAACGAGGAGCGATTTGAAGTCGCTCTTTCCAAGCACTTTCAAATCGGAGAGGCACAACTTGATCTCATCGGTTGTCGCCTTTGCCTTCAAGTAGAGGTCACATGAAGCGTCGAAGCGAAATCCGGTGAGATCGCTGAGCATCTTGATTGGGTCGTCCGAATTGACAAACTCAGTAATTGTCTGGATTCGGCGATGGGCCGCGTCCATCTTTTCGAAGTCGTAGCCCTGCCTCTGGCGCTTCTGCACGCCGTAGTTCTTGTGAAAAATATTGACCGGACCGCTGGCGTTGGGGTCGTCGTCAGCCGAAATCTGCTCAAAGACGTGCTTGGGATCGAGTATCCTGGGATCAATTTTGGTTGGTTCCAAGTAGTCGAGGCAAACAAGGAAAATTTCAGCAGATTGCGCTCGAGATGAAGCGGGTTTCACGGCTTCGACTCTCTTAAAAAACTGCTTCAGAACCCACAAAAGGCTGTTGTAGTCCGCCGATCGGTAAACCTTGGTCACAAAGGTTCCACCCCTCTTGAGGTGTTCCGTGGCGCATTTCAAAGCCAACAATACAAGCTCATTCTGCTCGTACGAATCCTTATCGTATGAGGCTCCAACATTTGGTGCTCCGTCGCAGAGAACGACGTCGGCCCCAATATTAGCCAGCGTACGCTTGATTAGCGCCCGACAGCTCTCCGTGGTGATGTCGGCCACCAGTGTCTCAACATTCCGGATCTTCCTGATCGGGAGGAGATCAACACCAAGAACAACGTTATCCGCCTGGCTACTCCCCCCTCCCTTCATCGTTTTCGCAGCCACCTGGCACCATCCACCGGGTGCGGCACATAAGTCGATACACACGCGAGCATTCTGCAGGAATTGATATTTCTTGTTGATCTGAATGAGCTTGAAAGCAGCACGAGAACGATACCCCTGCTCTTTTGCCAGGGTGTAGTACTTGTCCTTATCGTGGTGTTTCTTACGCTTTCCACCGCGTGCAGCCGCAGCAGAGGAGGCAGATGTGCTCATCCGCGCTTTTTATTCAGGATTGGGGAAGAGAAAAGTGGTGGAGGAGGAGAGGAGAAGCTCGACAGGAGGAGGAGATTCGTCAGTTTTACTAGGATTTAATTGGATGTTGATATGTCGATAGCTTGAGTAGCTGGACTATACACTTTTAATTACTCAAATATACGAAATTGGTTCAAAATGAAAGCGGAATATGTATGGTAGGCTCGCACAGAAAATGAACCCTACAGCCTCCTACGGGAAAGTTCGCGTAATTAATAATTCCCATCTATTTTTCGACGATAACTACTGAGTAACTCACGGACTTAAGATATGGTAACGACCGCTGCTCTACTCCTTGGCATTCTCTTCCTTACTCCGACCACCTCGGCATGGTCTGGGTCCTCCAGTGGGTCCTCCAGAGCACCTTCACGCCGAGCTTTCTTTGCTGGAGTTGGATCTATTGCAACTACTGCTGCCGCAGCTATATTGCCTTGCGAAGCGTCTCTTCTCGACGAGTATGGTACCTCAGCAACTAAGATTGAACAGAAGCCTACTGTGAGCAAAGCTGCACAACTGAAGCCCAAGAATGGAGCCGGTGTCGACCCGAATTTGCGCAGTAACTACTATTACCCCACAGCAAAAAAGAGATATCTCCCCCGGATCAAGAAGGCAAGTGACAACATCCCGATAGCTGCGAGTATGGTCGGGGTCGAGGACTGGGAAGAAGTCGGCGACTTTGTGAAGTTAAGTGAAGACGCCATTCTTCCCATGCAGCTGTATGCATCTTCGCTTACGGGAGGGGGGACAAACGTGAAAGTAGCCAACGCGGGTGTACTGAAATCTAGCGCTGCCAACTTTGAGAAAGCACAGAAATGCTTCGCTAAAGTTGTTCAGAAGAAAGACAGAGAGAGCGCCAGCGGCGCTTTGGAAAAATTGAGCACCAGTATGTTGGAGTATAGGACAGCAGCCGGTTTGCTAGGGCCAGAGGGCGGCGGAGACCTGCCGTCGATCGATGAAATCAGGAGGAGCGCCTGTCGAGTCCAGGGAAGGACTTTTGAGAAGACAGTTTTAGCTAGGGACGCGCGAATCAAGGAGGGTTATATTCGCGAAGATTACCAAGCCCTACTTCGAAAGAAGGGTATCACCAATGGAGGATTGGGCAAGGCGGATGTGAGGGACCTTTTGAAATCCAAGGGCAAGGGGATTAGTGATGACAAGGAATTTGCGGCAGTTTTCACAAAGTTTGCGCCGCGGGGAGAGATGGACGAGGACCGTTACATAGAGTTCGCGCAGCAATATTTAAAGTAGCAGTAGGGACCGTGTGACGTTTAATATTTCGTCAGAGAACAACAGCAACAATAAACGACAATTGTCAAAAAATAGAAACCTGAAATAAATGAGGACCAAACTAAAATCTTTAACCCTGCAATATCAGAACAGTGGATCTTAAGGAGATCAATGAATTCCGTCTCAAGCCGTATTAAGCTAGCCTCTATGGAGTACCTGATATGTTCCTTGTTCAGCTTGCAGAAAGTACCGTCATCGCCGCGGAGCCAATTGATGCGGTCGGATGTACCCGACACCTTGGTCGCTAGAATGACGTCCTCCCGTTTCCGCGATTTTAGGAATGCCGCCACCGCCCTGTCCGTCATCCCAGCAGACTCAGCTGTTGAGGGAACTGGATACATCTCTGCGGTGTCCAAAAAATTTACACCGTACTTGTCGAAGGCGCAATTCAACTGCTCTACCCCTTCCTCGACGGTATTTTGACGGCCGAAGGTCATCGTTCCCATGCACACCCGAGAAACTATGAGATCCGAGTCTGAAGCAGTAAAAAACAGAGAAAATTGTGTATTGTGAGCAAGATTACACCTGATCTGCTGAGTATTCGACAGCAGAATATATAATCTTTAAAGATTCACTTCATGAGTGGCGACTACGTGTCCAATGCTGCCGCCGCCGTTCACAGCAGAATCGATCAGAATATATAATCGTTAAGATTCACTTCATGAGTTGCGACTACGTGTCCAATGCTGCCGCCGTTCACAGCAGAATCGAGCAGCAAATACACTCACCACCGAGCCGGTTGTACTTCATCCCATTCCGTAGACCGGAGCAGGGCTTCATGAGAGGACTTGCGATCGTCGGGCTCGATAACGTAGTGGCCAGCACTTTCATTACTGTAGACGCGAATACAATCACCAACATCAATGTCATCATTCCAGCTCACGACTCACACTCCTTGCACGAGACAATGTTGGTGAAAAACTGAGATTTAACGGGGGCGCTTTCACTTTCGTTGTTCTTTACAAGTATTATTAGACGATACGTGTAAACAAAATTGATAAAGGTGTGCAGGTTAAAGTAAATTAGGGATGGGAAAAAAAGTGGAAATATTTTTTTGTGAAAAATATGAGGACGAAAGCTGAAGGATTTGTATAACTTTCAGAACGCATCATCGAATTGTTATCACACCTGTTCCCGTCCGATCACAGAAGTTAAAAACATTCTCGCTTCGTTAGTACTACGGTGGGGGACCACGTTGGAATCCGGAGTATGCGTTCTCTTTTTTTTGCCCTTTTATTTCACTGGGACGGCTGTGAGGCTGTCAGGGTGAAATTTAGGAAATGGGGCCATGCGGCCATCTTTCAGGCCCCTGAGAAGGAGAGACTAAAGTTTTTTTTTCTTTGAGTCCAACAAACTAACGTTACGTCCACCGGCGGCCTGTTATAGTTGAGCGTCTCCCCTCGGTCCCAAATCTAGCCAATTTCTTCCAATTAAGCATCTCTGGTGGATTTGATATTTTGCCATGGCGGATGCCGATCCCCCCTTCGACTCTTTTGTGTGTCTCTATGCCGGCTATCCATCTGATACAATATCGTGGCCTGTTGTGGTTTACCATGATTGGGCTACGGCAGCAAAGTCTGGGTTGATGATCTCTCCGAAGAACAATGACAAAATAATCATCAAGAATGTCAGCGGGTCCATCAAGGTTAGCGGGCTAGCTAAAAATTTAGTACCAAAATCGGCAGTGGTAGGAGGTAGTGGGAATGTCATAATACATTATCTTGGCCACGGTGTGAAGGAAAAGAAGCTTTGGGAGGTAGTGAGCAAGCGGAAGCTGACAGACTTTGAACATGGGGCAAAGAATGCCTTCCTTGCTCAGCGCCACACAATAGCGGACCAGAGGCTTCTCGAGCGTATGTTCGAGGCTTTTCGGGAAGGGGGGATCCTCCTCGGGAAGCCTTTTGTAGACCTGAAGGCGTGGAGGGAAGAGGACAAAGCAAACGAGAAGAAGAAGCGGAAGAGTCTTTGTCTTGCTGGGGATGAATCCCAGAATACCCAGCACACGCAGAATGAATGGTATAATACCAACAAAAATATATTCAGCGAGAGCCAGACGAGTCAAAATTTGACCCAGTTGGGATGGGGGGAATCTGAGGGGGCAAGCATTGCAGGGGCAAAGAAGAAAAAGTTTCACGACAGCCAGTTTGAAAATCTCGTTAACACTAAGGCCGAAGTGGTAACGGATGCTGGCGTGGGAGGGAATTCTGAGGAGGAGGCGCAATCACCGGTGGTGCGCTCACAGCCGGAGATTGACGCCGAAGTGCAGCCATGCACCCAACCAAACACCCAGCCAAACTCTGAAGCAAACACACAGCCAAACTCTGAAGCAAACACACAGCCAAATTTTTCACAGCCAAATACACAGCCAAGCACTCAGCCAAGCAGCCAGTTCAACACACAAACAGATAATTTTCTAGCACCAGCACCGCCACAATCTATTCAAGGCACAGACAACGACAACGACAACGACATCGACATCGACAACGACGACGACAATGTCGACGACAACGACAATGACGAGCCTGACCCATTTACCCAGGCATGAGTTCTGTCATGGCAAGAGAAGGATAAAATGGAAAAGTAGTTGCGTTTGCAAAGCCGCCCCTACTTTATTTCGCATCTTTCATTTTATTTATGTTCAAATGTGCACGTTTAACTCGCCTCGCCGCCGCCTTCAACCCTCTCAAGAACCTTCTGCCGTATCGGTTCAAGGTCGACTTCGAGCTGCCTTATGAGAGAGTCAACACAGCCCACATTAACTTTCTGCTGCTGGGAAGTAGCCGCTTTCTTTTTGTCGCCCCCTTCGTCCGATTTCGCCTCTCCGTACGGAGCAGATTCCCCCTCCTTTGTGTACAGAATCAATGTGCAGATCAGTGGGCTCATGTTAACGTGAGTGAGAATCATATTCTGATAAAGTGGGCCAGGCCAGTCCAGTTATGCGATTCATGTAGTAGTTAGTAAGGGCCCCAAGAACTAGCTCATACGGCTTGCTTAACACATAAACTCAAGCGCGACTAAGCATGACTAGCGTGAATACGCGAGAGACCGAACGAACGAACAGCACACTTATTCTTCAGCAGCAATTATTATTCAGGCCCAAAACAAAAAGAGTAGGCAATAAACCAGACCCCCAAACAGTTCTCCAAAACTAAGACGCACGGCAAGAATCTCACCTCGTAGAAAGTCGTCGTTGTCGTCACCTCTCCCATCCCCAAATTTGCAATTTGCCGGCATATGCCACCAAACACTCCAGCCACCTCCCCACCTACACCGACGACACCGTCACCATCTCCATTATCATTCTTGTAATCAGCGGAGGAAACCGACAGGAGAGGTGAACCATCCGTCTCAGACAGGATCAAGAACGGGATAGAGTAACGGGTCAGCAAAGCGCTCAGTTGCGTCGTCACGCTTTCATGGAAATACATCCCTATTTCGCGATTAAAGTTCGAAATAAGGGTATTCTGAGATGATGAGGCGTTGCGTGTGATCCTTTCAGCGCGCAGAGAAGACTTTCAGTGAAAACCTATACAGGTAGGGTGTGAATCGTTGGATCGTGGGGTACTACTTTTTGCTTGCCAGCTGACTGTAATTCACCTAACTGAGATACGCTGTTACACAATTAATCCCAACTACAGCTGAACTGCTCTTCACAACGTCCCTTGCCCCGCCTCCTTACGAACTGGCGATGCTCCCCCGCTCCACGGTCGGTCGGATCGTCCGAACATCTCAACAATGCCGCTCCCTATCCTCTGCCAAGTTTGACAAGGATCAGATCCTGAACCCCTCGGCCGGCGACCCTAACGGCGAACCAGGCGTCACGACAACGATGATGCCGTGGAAGGGATTTTACACCAACCTCATGAAAAAAACCCTAGGGGAAGAGGCCTATGACAAAATTAGGAGGTGAGTGGTGGTATTATGCCAGAGCTCCGGTCGTCTTCATGGCCGTCTTCGTGGCCGTCTTCGTGGCTGTCTTTGCGGTCGTGCAGTGTAATCTGTGCGCGTTTTTTACAGCTTGAGAGCTGCTGCATATTACTCACATCGTTTGCCCTTTGTGTGTCTTATCGTATCGTATCGCATCACATCGCATCGCATCGCATCGCATTGCATCGCATTGCATCGCATTGCATCGCATTGCATCGCATCGCATCGCATCGCATCGAATCACATCGCATCGCATCACATCGCGTTACTTGCAGATTCATGCAGTTCCGACCTGACGAGACCCACGGCCTAGAAGGACAACCACAGAGCTCCCACTTTACCATGGAGGGAGTGGAGAGAATCAAGGGATACAGATATCCTGCCCCGGGCAGTAGGCCTGAGGCAAATGTCCCTTTGAGTGACGAGGGCGTGGACCCCTTCGACATCAACTACCTGGGAAAGGACACACGGCGGAACAGCGAGCGGACAAACTTGGTCTATAATTTCGTCAACGCCCAGGAAGCTGCCAGGCTTAAGGCGGAAGGAGTTGAGGACATGGTTGTCATTGGGCCGGACGTGAGCATCAGCTCGCTACAGATTGGAGACGGCGGGGAAGTCGCCGAGAAGGTCAACGACACAATGGCCCAGATCTTAGCGCCCCAGGAGCGCTTGGGAAGCAAGGGGAACAACGGCACCTTTGCCACAGGACCTTCCGCCGTTATCGGGGCCAATGCCAAGGAATCCGACCCCTATGCTCTCAGGAGTAGCATGGGGGCTACCCACGAAGGTATGCAGGCCTCGCTTGCAAACCACGAACCTACTCAGCTTATGGAGTTTGCGTGGGAAAAAGACAGTGATAGGATTGTTGCGGAGTGGGAGGCAAAGGGGCTACCTCCTGTCCCGGGAGAGACTTTTGGCTGGAAGCGAGAGGCTAAGAAATACATCGCCAGTTGGTGAGCGCAGTGCGCTTGCGGGGAAGGGAGAATTTAAATTAAGTTTCGCATAAACTGTGCTGACGTTGTTTGCTTTTTTACATCTTATTTCAATGAATTTTTGTGTTCTCAAGTTCCTGAGGAAGATAGTGTACTTTGCTTAGATGAAGAGTGCGTCGTATCTTCGCTTTGACAATAGTTTCTTTCCATTTCATCTAAGCGAGCAAAAGCCCGGCGGTACACTCTGGATACACACAGTAAATCTTGCATGTATCTCAAAACTTCATTTGTTTTACCTCACTTTGTAACTCAACACGTCTCAAAAGCAATTGGGACCAATAAAAGACGTAAGTGAAAATTATACTACTATTACTCATCAAGGATTTTATTGTTCAATTACTCCTCACGTGCTCCTCACGTGCTCCTCGTCGAAGAATGGGGGGCCTCCTATAGTTACGCAGCAGCACAACTCGATGAATAGCACAACAAGCGGGGGACGAGCATTTGGGCAGGGGGGAGGAATCA
>Ga0209714_1001147_pt1 | contig 14686 bp, 16 predicted proteins | sample COGITO_mtgs_1104_5_FD_185517 | JGI IMG/M metagenome (GOLD analysis project Ga0209714, IMG submission 185517) | Pelagic marine microbial communities from North Sea - COGITO_mtgs_110414 (SPAdes) (version 2) | ecosystem: Environmental > Aquatic > Marine > Epipelagic ...
CGAAGAAATCCGTGAGAGAAATCATTACTGAGTACCACGACTCCTCCCCGCCATGAACAACAAACAGCAGTTCGAGTGATGATCGCGACGCCGAAATAGTAGCCTTGTGCAGTCAAGGCCTAAGGTCGAGTAAGGAGAACCAGCGCAAACTTTTAACTGTGGTGATGAAGAAACTGAACCTCGATAACCGCCCCGTTAGTGAGGAGAATGAGAAGCTGGCGTTTGGGCTGCGGGAAATGGCTTCGAGAAGTACAGGAGGACGCGGGCGGCCCACGAAAGATAAAGACGTCGTCACCACTTTCATCGCTACTGTAGCACTTGTTGAAGCCGCGTTGAAGGAGCACAAGTCGGAGAATAACGACATGGACGACGTACAGCCGAAACCGTCACCCGAAATCACTTCATCAGCCCGAGAGCTGGTCAAGGATATGGGAATTTCGACGAGAATCGCCGAGACGGCGGAGTCAATAGCGAGCAATATACTATCCGGGGACGTCCCCTACACCCCCCAACACCTCACCCTCTCGAAACACGCGCTGAACCACGCAAGATTCGAGATCCAGCTCAAAGCCGCCTTTGACAGATTCTTGCACGACGAACACCATTTCCCCTTCGATAACGACCTGCGGAATGTTCTCATCGGCGGGAAACGCGCCAAGAATCTGAACCGTCGTGGAACCTTGCAAGGGGGAGAGATCCACCAAGCGAGATCGCAGTCAGGAGCGGGGAAAGAGGGGGAACATGTCGATGTTCGAGGTCAGATGGAACGGGGATGGTGACCCTATGGTGTGCAAGGACTCGGCGAATTGGGCGCGTGTAGGGAAGAATGACGTTGTGGCTGTGAGTCTGAAGAACGTAGAGGGGCTTACAGGGAAGTGGGGGATCGGTGTCATCAAGATTAAGGAGGAAAGTACCTTCCAGGTCAAACTTTTGGCGTTGGAGGCGGAGAAAACTGATACGTTGAAAACCATCATAGTCGAGCTCAGCGACGTGAAGTTGTGCGCGCAGCACACGAAGCACGCGAGTGTGTATCGAGTGATCGTTAACGATGCCAATAGGGAGAAATTAACGGCGGGCTTTGTGTAGAGTCGCGTTTTCCCCCTCGTAGTGCTCGTCTCGCCAAACCTCGTCATCTTCAGCTAATTAACGATTTAAACGTAGCGCCGTCTTTTTTTTGCTCCGAATTTCAGAGGGGGAGTAGCAATAACTGTTCGGTGCACGCCCTAAAAATTTTCGATTAATTTTCTGTTAATTAACCTGTCGCTCTGCCCCAAAAAGAGTGTGGAAATTGAAAAAAAAAACCTGAAAATTAAAAAATATAAAAATTTGACTGGGAAGAAATGGGCCATTTTTGGGAAACGTTGCTCAAAGAAAAAGAAGTCAACCAAATCAAAGGTTTCCTATTCTTTCTTTCACCAAAGAATCGCAATTTAACGAAATTAAGTCACCGTCCCCCCCTCCCACGATATTACCGTACCTTACTTTCAATATAAATAATGCGAAGAAGAATGACACCCCTTTTCCTCCTCTCCCTCCTCTCCCTCCTCTCTATCACGAAATCCACAACCCTAACCGTCCCCCTCCCCCTCCGGGGCTGGAACTCCTGGAACGCCCACCAATGCAACATCTCCTCCTCCCTAATCCGCTCGACCGCCTCGTCGATATCCTCCAACCCTTCCCTCCTCAACATCTACAAATACGTCATCGTCGACGACTGCTGGCTGTCGGGTTCCCGCGATCCGTCGACGAGCCGGCAGGTCCCCGACCCAGAGCGGTTCCCGGAGGGCATGAAGGCCCTCGGCTCGTACCTCCACTCCCTCTCCTTACGCCTGGGCATCTACACCTCCGTCGGTCGAACGACGTGCGAGGGTCTCCCCGCCTCCTACGGTCACTACGATATCGACGCCAGGGCGTACGTCGAATGGGGCGTTGATTACCTTAAGATCGACACGTGCGGACTCACGGCGGGTCAGATGTGGGATCCCGAACCGCACTACAGGCGGATGTCGCAGTCGCTCGAAACGGCGTCGAGAGAACGCCGCCACGGAGAAGAATCCTCCGGGGAATCCAAACCGCCGTTCATATACTCTTTATGCAACTGGGGTATCTGGTCCCCGTGGGAATGGGGGGGCAAGATCGCGCATTCTTGGAGGATTACGATGGATATATTTCCGGTTTGGTGGAGAGTTATGCAGATTGTTGACTATGGGGAACCGCTGGGGAAGTTTGTGCGAGAAGGGGGGTTTAATGATTGGGATATGATGGAGATTGGTGTACGGGGGAGGTGAGTGATTATTCTTATTTTTGTCTTTTCAAGTTGTTGTCAAGTTTTTGTCAACCTCCCTCTATTCCTTCTCTCACCTTCGACTTCGACTTCGACTTCGACCTTCGACCTTCGACCTTCGACCTTCGACATACGGAATACGATATATACCCGACATTCGCCATTCGCCATTCGCCAGGATCTTCAACTTTCCGTCCCTCTGGCACGTGACCCCCTTGACCTTCCCGGAAGAGCGCAGTCACCTAATCCTCTGGTCAATGAGTTGCAGTCCAATCATCCTCGGCTTAGACATGTCAGCCCTCTCCCCTCCCCTACTTTCCCTCCTCACCAACCCAACAATAATGCAAACGATCCACCACAACCCCCTCCAGATCCCCGCCCACCGCTCCCTCACCATCAAACTAGGGTCACCCATGACGCCGTATGAATGGGCGGACGGCATACTCGCGACGATGCCGACGTTTTGTCCTCCTTGGTCGCCGGAGACGTGCGGCGTCGCGGAGGCGTGGACAAGGACACTCGAGGGCGGAGTACTTGCACTAGCTGTATTTAACAGGGTGGGGAAATCCCGCATTGTATCCTTCGGAGTAAACGAGCTCGACGGTGTTATCTTTGTGCCTGACTGTCAATACGAGGCGATGGATGGTACCGAGGAGGAGGAGATCTGGGTCGATCTTGGTTCTGGCGAGGAAGCTAGATTCGCGCCGTTTGTTGAGGAGCACGATACCAGGATATTCATAGTCAGACCCAAGAGGAGGGGGTACGACGAAGGGGGGAAATGCCAGATACGTGTCGAGAGGGGAAAGAAGTGGGAGGGTGTCACTATTGAGCAGGTTCTTGCTGCTCTTCTCCTCATTCTACTGGGGAGAAAACTCACCAAGAACCGAAATAAGTAAAAATGAAAGCAGAAGATATTAGGGGCAGCAAAAAATTATTCCTAACCCCCACACTTACAACACAAAGCAAATTCCTAATCAAGGACGCTTGAAGATCTTCCCTCCTTCATCTTCGTAATCGATAATGAGCTTCTTGAAGGTGCAGCAGGCAATCAGAGCCTGCTTTCCCTTGATTCCCACCTGATTCTTGGCAATAGTTTCCGCCTCCTTCTCGGTAGCGAACGTTTTATTCGGGTTTTCAGCGAATAAGGTGTTGAAGCCTTCGATTGTCTTGTTGATTTGCTCGAGCTTGACTTGCATTTTCACGAGCCTGGGTGCCAAGGCGTATTCCTCGGCAGTGACGGCGGTGACTTTCGGAACTTCGTTCATTTCGAATTTTGCGGCCTTGGCCGCCATTGGCCTGCTTGAGATGGCTTTCCTAAACGGGCCGGGCAAGGGGCTCTCCTCTAGCCCACTCTCTCCTTCGAACAGTCGGGCAACCTCCTCGGGACTCTCGACGCCATTCTCATCAACAAAGGTGAACCGACCCCTCTTGACGACTTTCTTGGTCGAGGCGAGGAGGGGGGTTTTTGGAGGAGAGATTGTTTTCGTACTAGCCCTCGTAGGCCTGATTTTAGGGTCTGAAATCCTCGTCGTCGAGGTTGCGACGGTGGTGTTGTTGAAGTCGTCTTGAGACTCTTCGTCGCTGTCGGCGTACCGGCTGAGGTTGTTGGACAAGTTTGTTAAGTTCCTGCTACTCGCGGAAAGCTCCATCATCGGAGGGGTGGCAGGGGAATTCAGAACAGCGTTGATGGAGGCGCTCACAGGAGTAGAATCAGAAACACAGGTGCGGGGAGGGACTGGCTCTTCGATGGGTGCAACGACCTCGTTGTTGCTTTTCTCTGCCATCTTTGTCTTACCAGTGCTCTTCAACGGAGAGCCAAATTGCGGCGTGCTCGGAGACTGCGCCGTTGCAGCTGGGCCGGGGGTGAACTGCGGCTTTTGGGGAGACGGAGCGATGACAAGCGAAGAAGGATCGGAATCAGGAGAGGCAGAAGGGGATGACGGTGCCATATGGCGGGAGGTAGACCTAGGGGGCGATTTAAAGTCTGGTGTCGGGACATCATCATCATCATCAGCATCAGCATCTGGTCTGACTTCGTCCTTCTTATCGACAGGAGTAAAATCTTTGGGTGTGTGCCTGTGCTGTTTTTTCACGCTGCGCGGTGGCGAAACAAAATCTGGAGTCCTATCTCCGTCATTTTTGTTGACGATTTTCTTGTCTTGACGGGGAGTATGCTTCATTTTCTTGACACTCTTCGGTGGCGATTTGAAGTCGGGAGTTCCAGGACTCATCGGCCCAGGAGAGGCGCTCTGAATAATCTCTGTGATGCTCGGGTGAGAGTGCTTGATAAAAGGAGACGCCGGAGCTTTCTTGCACGACTTAGGGGGGGAAACAAAGTCCGGAGTGGCACTTTCGACTATTTTGGGGGTTGCCGGAGCTTTCTTGCACGACTTCGGGGGGGAAACAAAGTCGGGTGTCGATGCCTCATTATTGGCTTTTGATGTGGGAGTAGTGAGCTCCATCCTGGGCGCCTTTTTGCAAGACTTCAGAGGAGAAGGAAAATCGGGCGTTGTCGCTTCCTCTTTATTGTTGTCATTGGCGGTTGTGGTAGGCGTCATCGTCTTGCGAGAAAAACGAGAGCTGCCGATTTTTTTGGGGGGGCTGACAGAAGTTGACGTCTTCATTGTGGTGCTGCTGGTAGTAGAATCTGTAATCGCTACTATCTTACCCTCGATTTCCGTACAAGATTGAGGAGGAGCAAGAGAAGGCTGTTCGGAAGAAGGACGGACGAAAGGCCTGATCGATTCCAAGTCGAACTCCTTGCGGGTGAGGTTGAGGCGCTCAGAGATAGGCTGACGCTTCGGGACGCTACTGACTCCAATTGTATCGAAGGTCGGAGTGGGGGGGGTCGGAGGCGTCGCTACCTCCTCAGAAACAGTTTCCTTATTGCAATGGGGGGACGATGAAGTGGAGACTACACCGGCCTTAGTTTCAGTGACGATGTTGGTGATCCTATCCGAATTTGTATTGGTATTGTCGCTGTCAACAGCAACTTCCTCCACTTCCGCCTCAATAGGGGATGATTCTTGAGGTGTTTGCTCTGCCTTATTGCACGGACTACACATTGGCTTATACCCATATTGGCTCAGGAACATTTCTGGTCATAGAATGTTAGTAAGAGGGGATTTCATGTTTGTGAGGGAGGAAACTCCCCCAAATTTGGACCCTCTTGGCACTCACCCATGCTATGAAGCCTGCGAGCATTCTTCTCCTGAACGATCACAGCCAAGTCCGATAATTCGCGCTGCGCAAAGGAGGAAGAAGGATTCCCAACTACACTGCTCTCAATATCCCGAGCAGAATTCTGCAGAGACAGAATCTGAGAAAACAAAGGATCCGTAAAGAGCGAGAGAGAGTGGGTCGCCGGAGATGGCTTTGACGAGCACAGTCCGGCCACACTAGAGTCAATAGACGTGGAATAAGAGCTCAAAGCACTCTGGAGCGCGTTTATAGCTACAGAAGAAGACATTTTCCGAAAGTGGCCGTTGGTATTTTTCGCCGGTGTAAAGAAAAGAGACGATTCCGCGAAATAGTAGGTGGTATTCTTGGAGCGCTCTGATGTATGTTTGTGAATACCTCAGATCAGAAGAATTTAACTAATAAAGTTCAAAAGGGGCAGTTATCTTTGTTTCCATAAAATTCGAGGCGAAAACGAAAAAACCCCCGAATATTAAAAAAACAACAATTTCTCCACTCAAGATTAATTTTTTTACGTCAAAACTCTTCGTGTCTGACTTATACGTTGTGCTAAGGGTCCCTAGACGCCCAATTAACTCTCAATTCACGCGATAACGTCTATAACTCCTCCTCCAAAACTGGATTCCTGCAGAGTAAAATGATCAAATTACTCATTTTTGCGATAGCGCTGCGTTCCGCGCCGCACTTCCGGCTCATGCGGGGTTCATTGATTAACCCAGAAACGCAGCCTCCTTCAAAATTGCCTCCAGTGATGAAAAGAAAATCTCTGCTTGATCTGCCTGCCGTCGAGGCATTTGCTCACTCGCAAAACCTGACAGAGCAGCACGTTGCGACTCTGTACAATATTTTTCTTCGAGAAAACAAAGGCGGATGCGGGCGCACACGACTTTCGACAAAAAATGTTCCAACAATAGACAAATTGACATCCATGTCATTTCCTCGTCATGCCGCTGATCAATTGCAGTCTGAATTTGTTGCAATGACAAGCTCGATAAAGAAGGTGGTCCGGTCTGAAAGTGGGGGCTTCCGGCTTCTGATATCGCTTCCCGGCGGCGAGGTCACCGAAACGGTGCTGATCAAGCATGTCCACAAAAATGGGAAGACCAGATTCACGGCTTGTCTGTCGTCTCAGGTGGGTTGCCGGCGTGGCTGCACTTTTTGTGCCACCGGAACGTTAGGTATGAGGCTCGACTTGGACCACAGTGTGATTTTGGAACAGTTCGCACAATGTGTGCGCGTTTTGGACAATGAAGGTTTAGACTCTTCTGCGCTAAAGAATGTTGTTTACATGGGCCAGGGGGAGCCACTGGACAACTATGCGAACGTCATCCACAGCATTCGGGGTCTCTCTCACCAAGCTCTATTCGCTATCTCGCCCTCAAAAATTACCCTTTCGACGGTTGCGCCTGAGCCTTCACTCATAAAGAGACTCGCAGAAGAAGCCCCAAAGGTCAACCTAGCTGTGTCTCTGCATGGCGCTACGCAAGAATTGAGGGAAAGAACAGTACCAAGCGCACGGGCGACAACGATTTCTGAGTTGGGCGAGGCCCTTGATTTTCACGCGAAAAAATCTAGTCGTGGATCGATGCTGGAGTACTTGCTAATTGATGACGTGAACGATAGCGAGGAAGCAGCATTGCAGCTAGTTGAGTTTTATAGGCGAAGAAACAAGAATCACCCTCCTTTCGTTAATCTAATACCGTACAATCCGACAGCTGCCGGTGATCGCTTTGGCTATACGACTCCTCTTGACGATAAAATCAACGCCTTTCGCGATATTCTTAAAGCTGAGGGAGTTCCTTCAAATGTAAGGTGGTCAAGTGCTGGGGGACGAGACGCTCTGGGAGCCTGCGGTCAGCTAAGCCTTGGGGAATAATGCTGGGGGACGAGACGCTCTGGGAGCCTGCGGTCAGCTAAGCCTTGGGGAATAATATTGTTGAGCTGCAAAAAAAAGATGAAAAAGGTAGAGGTTTTTTCCCATTAACATTTGATTTCAATACATTAATTATTGCGAAGAAGGAGTCTCTCTTTGCGTTGGGAGTTTTAGCCCCCGACTACGCTACAACGGAACCTGCGCGTAGTAAATCAGATCTCAATTCTGAAGAAGTTCCTGCCTCTCTCGCTTGCTTTCTCTCCTCGCTCGACATGTAGAGGAGTGCTGCTGACACGGCTAGAATAAGTGAAAGTACGAAATAAAGGCCAGCATTATCCAAGGTCTCCGACACACGGTAAGTTTTGTAATTTTCTCCCCGCACGAACTCGTGTCCACGATTGTTCCTTATTCTCAGTTGATATGCAAGTTCGTATCCCCCCACTTCGACATTATCAACCGCGAAAACGTTGAGGTCCAGCTTGCCGTATTTTCCTGCCTTCACATTTTGGGCGTGGAAACTGTTCACCTGCGAAAGTGTGTTATCATTGACGAGGGTCGATCCGTAATAAGCCCCGATGACGTGTTGGTTGTACGATCCCTGCCAAATTCCCTGAATTTCGTTCAAAGGGTAGTTTTGATTGTCCACCCTACGACGGCCATAGTCATCGCCATCGTCGTTGCTGTCATCATCGCCATCGTCGTTGCTGTCATCATCGCCATCGTCGTTGCTGTCATCGCCATCGTCGTTGCTGTCATCGCCACCGTCGCCATCATCTTGACCATTTGCATTCCAAATGGTGTAGTCAAAGAGATCAGTAAAGGGGCTCGAAAAAAAGTCCCCTTCGGTGCAAGGGGCATGCCCATTCGAAGCTGCTCCTGCGTCATCGCCGTAGTAGCCGCCATAATCGTCGAAATCACTTTCATCGTAACAATGGACGAGATAGTCCTCATAGTAGTTAGACTTGGCACAATCCTTGATTCCCCAGACGGTACGACCGGCCGAAACGGAAAGAATGTCATGGATCGTCTTGTCATACAGATAATCGCAGTCAAATACAGGGATACTGTAAGAGTCTAAAGATTCATTGATCAGTTCTTCGGTGTCATCTCCATCCAAATGGCTGAAAATAAGTAGAATCACCTCATCTTTATGGTGTTTGTTGAACCGCATAATAGATTTGATGGCTGAATCAAAATCCACCTCCTCAATCAACCAATCTCCGTGCTTGAACACCAAATCTCCCTCATGGTCCGTAGTCACTCGTAAATCAAGAGCACGTGCGCCGTACACCAGCTGAGAGTAGAAACTTCCCTGCTGGGTTTTGTAGTAGGCAGGAGTATAGTAGGCATCATCATCGTCAACATAATCAATATTGGGAAGAGTTATGTAGCCGCTGGCAGCGTCGTGCGACATAACAAATGATACAGACGAAATACTCAGTGAATAGTCCAGCTGCGGCAAGACATTCACCTTGCTCCCGTCAAGGACCATGGGGACTAGGAAGATTAGAAGGAGAGAATTCCTGAGTAAATCGCACATGTCCTCGGATGTTTTTGGATCCAATTTGGAGCTCACTCGATCTCGCTCGATCTATTATGGGCTAAATCAGCACGAATACCCCACAATGACAAGGAAATATTAAATTAAGCGGGATTCTCGCCCAACAAAAATAAGACCAAAAGTCCGAAAAAAGGACAAAATCCGGCCCCGGACAAACAAATTCAGCTCTCCTCTGGGTCGACAATATATTAAAAAAGTATCCGCCAACCTACACGCAAAACAGCCAGCAGACCGTATCACAGAAAATCAAGGATATTTTACCTCCTCAACGAAAGGAACAAACGACGCCTCCGTTGACCATCGAATTCACGTCTTGATGCGTCCCAATGCACTTCGGCCCATTGCCCTCGCAACACTGCGACATCGGCTAATACCTCATTCTACAGGCTCACTCTCACATTCATACTCCATTTCCTCTTTCAGTCACCATTCTGATAGTTGTCAGTGTTCATCTTGCAGATGTGGTACCACCATCAACGGGAGGACTTTTGTATCTTTGACCAGGGTGAGGTGTGGGACAAAGAAGTTGGAAGAAGCAGAAGAAAAGTCTGCAGACAAGGATTCTGGCGATGTGCAAGCAGAAAGCGATACATCCCCGGAAGAACAGCCCAAAGAGAAGGATGAGACTGAGCCTTCTCTAAAATTCGACACATCAAAATTCACCAACCCTGAAAACATACGTAAGTCTGCCGTTAAATTTTACGATGGGGTGCTTGGTGCATGGGAAGATCTGACCACAGAAAAAAAGCACGTGGTCAATAAGCGGATTCGCGATCCAGTCGCCAACGAGGGCATGACAGATTCTGATGGGGAATGGAAGGGGCCATCGGCAGTCATGGTGGTTGATCCAGATGAGTCAGCCTACGAGAAGATGAAGAAGCGCATGTCGGAGGCACCCATCATTCAGAGTATTCTGGGTGCATCGAAGACGGCATTCAAAGTATCCGGGGCCAAGAAGGGCGTAGAGAAGATCGGTGATGTCGCAGAGGATGCCAGGGAGATTTGGGAGACTTCTCAGAATCCGTGGATCTACAGGATCAGCTCTGTATGGGACACGATGACCGCCGAATCGGACAATGCCATCGCGACGAGAGAGCTGCAGCGATTGGACCCTACTTTCAACCTCGAGGAGTGGAAGGAGAACGTCGAGGAGGGGGCGTTACCTGAAGTGATTAAACTCTTGCTTGAGGGGAATCTGAAAGAACTCAAGCCGTGGCTAGGGGAAGCAGTGTACAACAAGTTTGCCGAGGAGATTCGTCTGCGGAAGAGCGAGGGCCTGGTGCTGGACACGAACGTTCTTGGAATCGAAAATGGTGAAATTATCAAGATCCAGGTAAGCGGCCTTTTTTTTTACAAGTAGCGCTCTCTTTCCTCTGGCTTGTGCGTGAAGTGAATGTTTGCAATGATGAATACAGAGATAAAAAATCCTCAGAGCCTCACAGGTTGTTTTGTCACGCCTTGGCAAATGTTGAGCTATAACTTCTGTTGCCTTCCTACTGAGCAAACAAAAATATCGAGTTTTCGGACACGATTTTGGACATTTCGGCTCCAATTCCCACGGCAAAACACCAAAAAAGCTAACCAACACGAACGCAGGCTGACGAGGTGAACAAGGGCTCTCCAATTATATTGGTCCATTTCATGTGCCAGCAAATCAATTGTGTTCGGGATAAGGAGGGCGAGGTTGTAGAGGGGGCGGTAGATGATATCAGGGGCAACTTTTACGTTGCAGCCTTCCAGAGAGAGTTTGACGACATGGACGGGGTGTTAAAATGGCGCATCGTGGATTTTATGCTAAATGGCAGCCAGCCATATGTGTAAGCTGGAAATAGCAATGCCATTAAAAAAAAGTTACGTAGGCGGCAAATATTTACAGCGCTATTTATTTTGTCACAGATATTACAGTTTTCGAGGGTGGGGAAGGGAACTCAGGGGGTTGTTGGTTGGTTCATCGCACCCTCGCATTCTCTCCTCACTTCACGCTATTATAGGGCTCTGTCGATCCCATCGATCTTTTAGATTTCATTGCGCTTATATGCTCGCTGTCGACAGGCACAAAAGCCTTCAGAGACGCGAATTTTTTCTGGTCCCATGCATGACCATGGCACACACAACGGAGCTCCCCATTCCAAGCAATGGCCAGACCCTGAAACATAATCTTGAGAAATTTGTCAAGATTCTCGCTAGTTTCACCCTCGTACATGTTGTTGAGGATCTTCATTTGATCCGTGCTGAACTTGTCGGCGAGACGAGCGAGTGCCTCATAAAAGTCGACCAAGGTAATTGTAACCTCCTTATCCCTGCGGCCAATTTCGTCGGAAACTACCATCCTGGCCTGCAAGAAGGCGCTCTTTGCATCCAAACGATTGATACCGTGTGTGTACATTCCGCTGCGTAAATTTCAAAATAGAGGAAAAAGGCAAGTCCCCAAGTTAGCTGGCCAGTCAATATGAAAAAATAGCACATCGCTTGAGCACCGGCGCTAGCTACTATCGTGAAACTCATCCTCTTCTCACTCACCTGTCGCTAAGTAATCTCTCGAAATCGTCTAGCCCGAAATACTCAATATTAAGGTCTGGCTTCTTCGTTCGCATCTTGTGGTCGCTGACAGGATAAACCACAAAGACTCCACCGAGCAACTTCTTGTACTTCTCCAGAACGTTGGTTACCTCCTGCGTGTACAGACGTTCCTTTCGATACTCGTCATCATCTACCGTCGCTTCGGGAGGAAGATTCTCATCCATCTTTTCGAACAGCTTCATAACACAGCCTTTAACCGTGGTTAGATCGACATATTCGTCGTTGTCGTCTTTCCCCTTGTCATCAGCCTCGGCCTCGACCTCGGCCTCGGCCTCGGCATCAGTGGCGGTGCCATCCTTTTCATCCTGCATATAGAGGGCAACTGAGACCCTAATTAACGTCTCGACCCATTCTCCTTTCATCAAGCAGCTGCTGAAATTGAATTTCTCGTTCTTGGCTGCTTCTCGATCTTCCTCCAAATTAACTGTCAAGAAAATTCTTACGAGCTCCTGAAATTGTCTGTCGTCCTCCCTCGCCCCGTGGTCTTGTAAATCCTTCAAGAACTTATGGTAGCTGTTTTCGTGCACGCAAGTGCTTCCGGTCCCGTAGCCGCTCATTCCACTTGCTTTCATTGCATAATATTGGTAAGACTGCTGGAATAGGACACAGTTCTTCTTCATTACAGCCTTGATCTCCGCCTTAACATCCTCCATTGTTTTCTTCTTCTTCTTCAAGCCACTGTCAAAAATTTTAAGGAACTTGTCGAAGCGTTTTGTCTCCGTACCCCGCTTCCAATCATACTCCATTTCCTTTCGACGAATTTTACGAGAATTGTAAAAATCTTTACTCTCGCATTCGTGCTTGCGCGGCTCAAAGATTGTCCCGTTCAAGTCGAATTCCACAGATTCTTCAAGGCTCGCGACATCCCCCCCAGCCATCTCGCGGACGTAAAAAGGGAAATCGCGGGTGCTCAAATGCCCCATCATTTGGCAACTCTACAAGGAGCGGAACGGGAAATTTGTGAGAAGAAGAAAGGCGAAAAAAATATACACTGCAAAGAGACGCCATCGCGCCAGCGCGTCGCGTCGCGTCGCGTCGCTCGCAGCTTTCTATATGCAAGTTCGACCGCTACCCTACCCTTCACCGCCCTCAACTCGCTAGCTAGCTCCGTCCGCCTTGAACGCGCTCACCTTTCCAGGGCACCCTTGATGTCCGTGGGCGAAAATGCAGGCCTCTTTGCAAAGAGGAATCATGTGTTTGCCAAGAGAAGGACACCTGTTGTCATCTCCTTTGACATAGGGAGGGACAATGGTTTTCGCTGTCGGTTTCAAGCTTTCGCAAGGACTGGGTATGCTTGCACCGGTAATGTGCAACAAAGAAGAAGGAGTGGGAGGGTTGGGGTAAGCTCCTGGGTGCTCGGTGGGGAACAACGGGACAAAAAAGGTGCCCGAGGCGACACTTCCAGTTGGGCAGTCATAGTATATGTAGGACTTTCCGTCCAGAGAGTCCAAGAATTTGTGGCTATCTGCGCTCACCACGCTTCCTGGGACATGCTGCCACCTCCAAAGAGTAACAGGGACGTCAGATTTTACGTGATTGTGTTGCTTGAAACGGCCGAATTGGTCGATGGCAGTTTTGAAAGTAACCCGCGAGTACTTCCTGGAAGGGTCTAGAACCACCGTTTCGTTCATTGTCACAGAGGATTTCTTCTCATCTTTCCCCTTCTCCATAACTTGCATGATAATGGGTGGCTCCCACGGGTTCGCTTGTTTTGGGATGTCGACCGTATGCACTGCCCCAATGGCGATCTGCTTACTGTTAAAGCTGCTGCCGTCGGAAAAATTGGTTGTCTGTAAGTGCGCATAGGGAGAAGGAGCGGTGCTAGGGCGGACGCTGCCGTCCATGATGTTGCTTTTGGCAGACTTAAACATGAGGTTTTGCATGCTGCTGACGACATTCGCAGATATACGTCGCTGTTCGTGGAACGCCTCCCCCTGCACCAGACACCAAAAGAAGACGTGCAGAGCCAAACAAGGTGTTAGTAAGAGGAGGACGGGGTTGAGCGCAGAAATGAACGTCGATTTCTCACGCGGGGGAACTGATTAACTACTACTCGTTTTCGTTCCGTTCGGTGAACAATTTTTTTACCTACCTCCTCCAGCACACTTTCGTCTTGACTGCCTGCAACGATCGAGGGTAGCTCAATTGACTCTGCAGCGCTGCTCTTGTCATCAATAGGATCAAGGGCTATTCTACTTGCGTTGTCATAAGCTTTACCCGTCGCCTTCGCACTCACTGTAGTCATATCAGCACCACCCCCACCCTCCCCCTCATAGGTGCTGATGCTGGCATCGTCGTTGTCGATGCTGAGAATCTCCGCAACGCTACCATTCTCCTGGCGCGACTCGCAGTAACTGAATGCGTTATCTTCATCAACGATAGAATCTTGGCCCGTGTGCGGATTTTGGCTAATCGGCATGTTTTTCTTCTTCAGCATATTTGACACAAAATAATGATTGAACCATGCTGGGCACAAGCTCTTCTTCAAATACTTGTGCATATCGGCCTTTTTGTCGATTTCTTCGTTTTTGTACTGCAGCGAGGAGAAAGGAGAAAGAGCTTTTCTTGTTAACTCATCCGCTGGGGTTTTAGATGGTCGGATGTGCTGAATTGCAATTCTTACCTGGCTAGTGACGGAGGGTTGGGACAATGAGTTGGAACAATGCGACTTCTGTGGGCTACTACTCCTACTCCTCACGAGTTTCAGCTGAGCCTTATAAAGTCGTAAACTAATTCGGCCGTCCACAGATTTACCAAGGTTGGAGAGAATCTTGCAGCTAAGAATCGCCAGCTCATCGTCAAAGTAAGCCCGGTCGTGGAAAGGAGGGGAGGGTGGGTCAGCTCCCGCCGCACGAGCGCGAGTCTGCTCGAACTCATACTGTTTGGCGATTTCCAAATCAAACTCATGTTCGTTCTCGAAAGCAAAGGTTACCAGGAAATTCGTGAATAATTGTGTGATGATCAAGAGAAATTCTTTGTCAGTCGAGAGGTTCAGTAGCAGCTTGAGGCATATTCTGACATTCGCGTAGCTTTCCTGCCATTCCACGTCACGCTTGCTCTCGTCATTACGGTGGTGGTATTTGAAGTATGTGATACGTTGGACGCCATCGTCGCTGCGCCGAGCGCCAATTACGAGGAGGAGGCGAAAATAATGAATGGGTGGGTGGGGTGGGGTGGGGGGGGGGGGGGG
>Ga0209714_1001148_pt1 | contig 14679 bp, 16 predicted proteins | sample COGITO_mtgs_1104_5_FD_185517 | JGI IMG/M metagenome (GOLD analysis project Ga0209714, IMG submission 185517) | Pelagic marine microbial communities from North Sea - COGITO_mtgs_110414 (SPAdes) (version 2) | ecosystem: Environmental > Aquatic > Marine > Epipelagic ...
TTAATAAATCATATCTTTTTTTTTTAAATCTGTTTGAATTTTTTCAAAAGGATTATTTGTAAATAATTCTTTCACTTTTTTTAAAAATGAATTTATATTATTAATAAATTTATCTACATTTTCAATTGTTGATGCTGAATAACTAGTATAACCATTTTCAATATATTTATTTATTTTATTAGTTATATTTACTATTAATTCTTTAATTTCAGAAGTAGTATTGTAATTAGAATATTTTTTTTTTAATTTATTTATTCGCAAATTTATACTATCTATTTTACTGGCAATATCATCAAAATTATCAATTGTCATATTATTTATATCATTTAATTCATTAGTAATATGATGTGTAATTATAAACTGATAATAATTTATTATAGTTTTTATATTTTTTTTTAATAAATTATAACCAGTATCTTTCATCCAATCATTATATAATGATGATTCTTTTTCTTGTATTAATCCATTAATAAATTTTTTTTTATTTTTTAAATTATTTAATTTCATTAATTCTTTTTTACCACATTCATTAATTATAATTTTATCAATATGTTTTTCATCAATTGTTTCAATATTATTTTTAATTCCTCTATAAACATATAATTCAGAAGAACATAATGGTGATATAGAAACATTATCGCGAATATCTTTTAAATATTTATGTAAAGTTTCTTTACATCTATCATATAAGTCTTGTAATTCATCATCACGAAATTTGAATCCATTTTCATCATATATCATATCATCGCATTTATTAATTATTACATGAACATACCCGTGCTTATTTTTAATAATTTCATTATTTATCATTGTTAAAATATTAATTTCATCAGTTGTATTTAACCCTGAATTAATGTCAAAAATAAGAATATAAATATCTATTGTTTTAGATATTTGTTTTATATAATTAAAATACATATTATCTCCACCCCCACAATTTAATCCAGGCATATCAAGTATTGAATATGTAGCATCTTTATCAGGTAATTCAATAAAATCATCTATCTTATCTACAAAATATTTTAATTCTTTAAAATTTTCTTGTGTATATTTATTTTCTTCGCGTAATTTTAATACATTTTCATTTGATTGACGATTCATTTCTAATATAGTATCAATATTATTATGTTTTGATTTATCTGGTGTTGTTTGATAAATTTGAGGTAACATTGTTGTTTTTTGTCTTTTCATATCACTAAATGTATTTGAAAATATACCATTTAATAAAGTTGATTTACCAGCAGATACAGGTCCTAATATAGCAATGTGAATATTTTCTGCCATTTCAAATTTCGTATTCGTTTTTTATAATATATTTACTATATTATATAAAAATCAATTTTTATTTAAAAATTTTTATTATAGATAGTAAAAAATTGAAATTTAAATACACATAACAAATAATAATATAAAATATATTATAAATCATTAAATATGTTACCTTCTAAAATATTCGAACTAACATTAGATTTTTTATATAAAAATCGTATTAAATATAATACACTTGCTATTGAAAATAAAAATGGTAGTAGTTTTAATTTCGATTGTACTAACGCATATGGCACTATTATTTTAAATTTAAAAACAGATTTAATAAAAAATGTATCTAATATTATTATAGAAAATAAATTATTATGTTCTAATGATATTATATGTAATTTATGTAATTCATTTTTCGGTAATGTTAATGATGAGTATAAATCTACCTTTATACAAAATTTAACTACTAATATAAATAATTATCCAGAATGTGTAAAACAAATTATTATTGATTATTGTAATATATTCTTAAATGATAATTATAAAATTAATAATACAACTAGTCACGAATTACTTGTTGCTTATTTTTCAAAATTATTTATTCCAATATTCTATATTTTTACTAAAGATAATGAAAATTCACTTACTTATATTAATGAATTGAATACTATTACACGTGTGTTTGGTTTTGAATATACAAAAGGTATTCATTATAATACATATTATCATAATTTTATTGAAAAATTAATTAAACCAAAAACTATTGAATTTTTTAAAATTATTAAATTTTTAGAAAATTATAATAATACATATTTAAAAACTAAAGTTGAAAGTAAGTCTATTACTATTATTGATACTAAAATAAAACCTCAAATACAAAAAAAGAAAAAAAATACTAAAGCAAAAATACCATCTGCTGTTCGTAAAATAGTATGGAATACTTATATTGGTAGTGATAATTTACGAGGTAAATGTTTATGTTGTAACTCTGAAGATATAACACAAAATAATTTTGAATGTGGACATATTAAAAGTGAAAAAAATGGCGGTGAAGTAAATGTTGAAAATCTTCGTCCTATTTGTAGTTCTTGTAATAAATCTATTAGTTCTAATGATATGGATACATTTATGATACGTTATAAAATTAAACAACCCATAAATTGGAATGGTATTGTATAATAAAGTAACGCACATATATTACATTATTTTTATTTTCAGTATTAACACCTATGTATATTCGCTTATAATCCGTATTTTTTAATAAACTCATCCATATTTGTTTTTCCCATAGATGAATTGCATAACTTACAAATAGGTTTTAAATTATCTAATGTAACTTGACCACCATTATACTCACTAATAATATGCCCCGCATCAAATATTGCTTTAGATATTGTTTCTGTTTTACAACATTGACATTTTCCTGTAATTGACTCTGAAAAATATTTATACCATAAAGTATTTTTTACTGTTGCTGGTATTTTTTCTTTTTTTGATTTTGGTTTTGTTTGTGATTTTGGTTTTGCTTGTGATTTTGTTTTTGATTGTATTTGTTCTTGTTTTTGTTCTTGTTCTTGTTTTTGTTTTTGTTCTTGTTCTTGTTCTTGTTCTTGTTCTTGTTCTTGTTCTTGTTCTTGTTCTTGTTCTTGTGCTTGTTCTTGTTTTTGTGCTTGTTCTTGTTCTTGTTCCTTTACTAGTTCTTGTGCTTGTGCTTGTTGTACTGCACACATACGTTCCATTGGGGTTAATTTTGGTTGTGGTTTTGGTATTCTAATTTTTATATCTGGTTTATTTTCAATAGGAACAGGAGAAATACCGTCGCTTAATTTATATACTATTTTTTTATTCTGAATAACACCGTTGTTAAAATGTGTTTTTCCACCCCATTGTGAATCATTATGTTCTATTTTCTGACGATTTTTAAATTCTTCAATTGCTGCAAATTGTTTTGATAATTCAGGTTCAGGTTCATTTTTATTATATAATTGTCTATCCACAACTTTTGTCTCTTCTACTACATACTGTTTATTAATGTCTTCTAAAAATGTATTCTTTTGATTCATAAATGAATACATTTTAATTGTTATATTTTATATAATATTTATTATAATTAAATTTATTTTTATATTTTTATATTAAAAAAATATCTTATTTTATTTAAAAAATATAAAAACTATTTACATAAACATAAAAAATAATAAAAAATAATTAATACAAAAATATACATACTCCAGAAACATTTTACATATTTCATACAAACCTTAACACTATATTATGACCAATCAATAATAAGATATGTCTGTAAAGGGTCAACAATAATATCACACCCGATAAATACCTTTTTTATTTTATCAATAAACTGAGGAAGATAATCAGTTTTATGTTGTGTATTATAACCAGGAATTTGTAATTGTATAATGTGATTAATTTCTCTCCATATAAATTTCTTTCCGTGTGAATTAGAGTTCATAGTTTGCTTAAAATCTTTACAAAGTTTATCTAAAATTTGAGTAAATCTTTTTTGTATTTCTTCCTCTTTTAATTCTTCTTGTTCTTTAGAATAATTAAATGCTTGAAGCTCTTCGCGTGTAATAGGAAATTTCATTTTATGTAAATATGTTTAAAACTATTTAATAATATAATCTATATTTTCTTTATTATAATCAATTGTATTTTTATATTTAAATTAAAAAAAAATAATAACATAATTAATAAAAAATATACATACTACAGAAACATTCACATATTTTATACAAATTTTTTATTGATTTTGTTTTTAGTTAAGTTTTTTCTAAAAACTTATTCTGGAGTATATAGTTTAAACTAATTTTAATTTACTTTTATAAAAAAATATATAGTATCCAGAAACATTTTACATATTTCATATAAAACTTATTTGCGTTCGGGTAAGATTTTTACTTATCGTTTTCATCTAGATTATCTTCATCTTCTAAATCTACAATACCTTCAATAGCACCCTCTGGTGCTATGCCAATTTTTTTAATATTCCTATAAAATGTTATCTCATAATCACACTTAACTTCAATATGACCATGTTCGTAACCTTCTTCATCGTAAGCAACACCTCTGATATTGCCTACTAATTCAAAATTGCCAGCATCATCAATATACTTGCGGGCATCCTCCCTACTTTTAGCATAAACTATGCTATGCCCGAATACAGGTGTACCCCACTCACTTTCACTCTCGATAATTCTGTTTAAAGAATATACATTTAATCGCTCACTCATTTTTTTAAAATAGTCAACACTTATCTAAACTCTTTAATACTATTTGTTTTATTTTTATATATTTTCAATTTTTTGTAATTATTTTCTTTTTTACTAAAATATACATACTCCAGAAACATTCACATATTTCATACAAAATTTTATTGATTTTGTTTTATTAAAAGTTAATTTTGTAATTTACTTAATTTATTGCTTATATTAAAATATTTCTTCTTTATAGTTTTACATTTTTTATTACTACATTTACTATATTCATCCATTACTTTTTTTAAACTAGAATTTTTATAAAACACATTTGAACATTTATCATATTTTTTTGACAAAAAATTATAAGAGCTACAAGCTTTAACACGTCCTTTTGCTGTTGATATATTTAGTTCATTATATCTTTTATATTCAGAAGCACATTTTGTTTTATCGCATATATCTGATTTTTTTTTAAATTCTTTTTCTTTTTTTATTAAATTATTTAGTTTTACTTTTTTAGTTTTAGAATTTGATTTAGATTTTAAACTATTTTTTCTTTTTGTTAAAACTGTCATTTTAAAAAATTAAATAAAAAATTTACTTATTATTATATATAAATATATTAATGATGAAAAATATAAAAAATATACATACTCCAGAAACATTTTACATCACATACAAAACTTTTTATTGTTTCTGTATAAATTTATTCTGGGTATATAGTTTAAAACTTTTATTATTTTTTTATTATAAAAAAATATATAGTATCCAGAAATATTTTACATTATTATATCTCTAAATTTAAAAATTGTTCTCTTAATTTTTCTTTAGAAATACAAGATGAATAATGAGATACTTTATAAATTTTATATTTATGTTTAAAATATTTAGTTAATATTTTATAACTATTATTACCAAAAGCAATAAGTATTGGATTAATAGAACCTATATCTTTTAATTCTTCTTCAAATAATTCTATGTTTTTCTCTTCAAAACTTTTATTTTTACTTAAATAAGACATTACTTTTCCTGATATCATTTCTTCATAATCTTTTATAATATCTGTCATATAAGAACCCCAAAATACAGTATCTTCTAACGCATACCTTATTTTATAATCATGTGCTGTTTTAGATATAGGATGAAAATTTGAAAACTCATTTTCTATACTACCAGATATATTTAATCCTACTAATATAATATTAGAATTAAGCACTAATTCATACATAGTATTAAAAAATGTAATATTATCCATACCATCTTTTTCTTTACCTCCTAAAACTCTTTTTTTCCAAATAGCCCAAGAAGAACATTTACCATATTTATTTTTTATTAATTCATAATTCATTTTTATTCTTTACTTAATTTTAGTTAAGTTTTTAAGAAAAACTTATTTTAAATCAATTTTTAAAATATTAAAAAAAAAATAAAACATAATTAATAAAAAATATACATACTCCAGAAACATTCACATATTTCATACAAAACTTTTATTGTTTTGTATAAATTTATTCTGGAGTATATAGTTTAAACTAATTTTAATTTTACTTTTATAAAAAAATATATAGTCTCCAGAAACATTTACACATATTTCATATAAAACTTTTTATTTTTTGGCTAATATTTTTAGAAAAAAGAAAAATAATGACAGAAAATTGAAATAATTTAGTTTTAATTTCGATTGTAAAATTAAAAAATGGCAAGTTTGTATCCTAGTATGGAACAAATGAGTAATCGTGGTAGAACTGTAGAAGACATGATAAAAAAAAGTTGCCCACTGTGTGTTTTAGAAATACAGCGTACTTTAGATGAAGAGCTTAGAGCGCTGTTGTTTGCTAACAAACAGAAGCGTGTACTGAAAGATACTCAGAGTATCCATCATGAACATTATAAGAAAATTTTAGCTATTGTGGAAAGTCATAAATGTTACTCTGAAGAAAATGTACGAGAAAAGACAGACACAGACGCCCCGGATATTGTACCTACGGAAGATGAGTATGGTTGGTACTCATATGATTCTTGTACCGGTCCCCGAATGTGTCACTATTGTGGAACTTATGGTAATCATTGGGGCAAGGAGTTCTTTAAAGATAACACCCTGATTTTTGCGTGTTATACATGTTGTGAAGCTTCACATGAAAAACTTTGTAAAGAAAGTAAATGTCATGATTGCGAAACCTTGTGTTGCGGTGATTATAAAGTCTGCGAGACATGTCAAAAATACTTTGCCAAGAAACGTGATAATGATGATGATGATGATGATGATGATGATGATGATTATGATGATTATCTTCATAATGGTGTTAAATGTTTTAAAAACGGAATTTTAAAACCTGATTTAGATTTGGATGTCCTGATTTCTTATTTGTACAATGAAAAATACTCTAGAACCAGAACAATTTACCCTAATTTTGTAATTGGGTGTATTGCATCACTTAATAAAATCCTGAGCGAAAAGATGCAAAAGCATATTATAATTACAAATCTAGTTATTAAGAGCGATGTAATCGAAACCAATATTGGTAATGTTCTAATAAAGAACGGACAAGTTTCTCTCTATTGTGAGGATTAAGTATAATTTTGTTCCAGAGTATATATATTTATTTTTATAAAAAAATAAAAGAGTATCCAGAAACATTTTACATATTTTATACAAAACTTTTTATTTTTTTCGTAAGATTTTTCTAAAAACTTATTCTGGAGTATATAGTTTAAACTAATTTTAATTTACTTTTATAAAAAAATATATAGTATCCAGAAACATTTTACATATTTTATACAAAACTTTTTATTTATTATTTTGGTTAAGTTTTTTCTAAAAACTTAATTTTAGTTAAGTTTTTTCTAAAAACTTATTCTGGAGTATATAGTTTAAACTAATTTTATTTTACTTTTATAAAAAATAAATATATATATATATATAATAATATATATATATAATTAATTATAAATAAAATGTATAAAGCTTATAGTTTTGAATATAATAATAAAACACATTATTTAATACCTACTATGCATATTGATTATTCTTTATTAAATGATAATATTATAAAATTTATAAAACAAATTATAGATAATGTTGATACCTGTTTTTTTGAAGTAGAAGCAAATAAAGCAATTGAAAAAGCAAGTAAAATTAAAAAACCAAAAATTACAAAAGAAACTACATTTGAAACAATTTATAGTGAAAAAGATATTAATAAAATGAAAACAATAATTAAAAAATTATATAATATAGATATACCATTACCTCATATTAAAAATCAATCAATAATACAAATACTTAAACCTATGGAAATTATATCTTCATATGAAAATAATAAAACACTTACAGATATACAAACTAAACAAAAATATTTTGATGTATTTATTGAGACTATACTTGCTAATAAACAAAAAATTATTGCGTTAGATAATATGAAAGAACTTACAAAACAATTTACACCTAAATTTTATGAAGACATAACTAATTTATTAATTGCTTCACCTCCTAATGTATCACAATTTGAAAAAAAATTAAAAGATAATATACAAATAATGAATAAATGGCACGCTAAATTTAAAACTAATACTTCTATGAAAATGAATGTTGGAGTTGATATAACTGAGGAAATGTTTTTACAAGCAGAAGAAAGAAATAAACAATGGCTTAAAAAAATTTTTAATTATTTAGATAAAAATCCTACTAAAACTATTGCTATTATTGTAGGAGGAGGACATATTTTTGGGTTTGATGAAAAAAATAAAAAAACAGGTGAAACATTACCAAACTTATTATCAAAAATGAAAAATGTGAAAAATGTAAGTTATTCTACTTTATAAAACTATTATATTATTATTTTATATACTATTATAAAAAATATACATACTCCAGAAACAATTCACATATTTCATACAAAACTTTTATTGTTTTGTATAAATTTATTCTGGAGTATATAGTTTAAAACTTTTATTATTTATTTAAAAATATTAGAGTAGCCAGAAACATTTTTACATATTTCATATAAAACTTATTTGCGTTCGGGATTTTTTAAATCCTGATTTTGGTTAAGTTTTTTCTAAAAACTTAAATGATAGTATGATACAAATCTTTTTACTTAATTTACTTTATCCAGAACAATACAAACAAATTATGTATAAAAAATACATAAAACAAGATATACAACCTAAAATAACATTACCTTTAGAAGATATATTATTTATTTTTAAAACAGATACACATTTAAAAAAAATAATAGAGTATTTTATTAATAAACTTATATGAGGTTGGTGAGTTAGTTGGGATTGGAATGATTATGATATATTTTTTTGTTTTTATTTTCTGTAAAAATTATTATTTAATCTAAATTTATATTTTTTAAATTAATTTATACTATATGTGGACACAAAATATTAAAATTTAGTTGCCACCCTGTTCCTGTACTTTAAATTGTCTTTCTAATCGTTGTTTTAACTCACTAAGAGTGGATGAATTTTTCATTATAGAGGATATAGTTTGTTTTAATTCGTTCTGTTGCTTTGTATTAAAAAACGTTTTTGGTAAATTCCCTAATTCTTTTTTACTTTGAGTTAATCTTTTATTTAAATTATTTATGTTATCGCCCGTTGCTTTTATATTTATCTGTAATCTGTTCATTACATTGTTATATGGTTGTATTTTTGTTCCATTTTGTCTTTTAAGAACTACAGGATTTTGTCCTTTAAGTTCTACTTGTGTTTTATCCGTAACAACAGGAACACCCGCATCAAACGATTTACTTATTTCACCTGTTACGATAGATTTTGGGGCTTTGTGCCATTTAATTTGTGGTCCAGCAGCTAATTTTTTAGGATTTATCATAAATTTGAATTGGGGTTGTCTACCGTCTTTTCTTCTTATTGAATGTTCTTTTGAATGCTGTGGGCTAGGTTTACCTATCTTCCCCCCCCTCATTTTTCTCGTTCCCATCCCATTTTTTCTAATATTTTTAAACTGTTTTCTAGTTTTAGAATTTGATTTGGATTTGGAACTCATTTTTGTCTTCATTGAAGATTTAGATTTGAAATTATTTTTTCTTTTTGTAATAACTGCCATTTTAAGTTTTAAGAAAATAAGTTTTTAGAAAATAAGTTTTAAGAAAATAAGTTTTTAGAAAAAACTTAACCAAAATTAAGTTTTTAAAAAAAACTTAACTAAAACTAAGTTTTTAGAAAAAACTTAACCAAAATAATTAATAAACTTTTTTCCTTATTATTATTATTATATATAACTATATTAATTTTTTTATAAATATAAAAAATAATAAAACATAATTAATAAAAAATATATAGTATCCAGAACCATTTTACATATTTCATACAAACTTGTATTGATTTTGTTTTTGTTAAGTTTTTTCTAAAAACTTATTCTGGAGTATATAGTTTAAACTAATTTTAATTTACTTTTATAAAAAAATATATAGTCTCCAGAAACATTTACACATATTTCATACAAAATTTATTTGCGTTCGGGATTTTTTAAATCCTGATTTTGGTTAAGTTTTTTCTAAAAACTTAATTTTGGTTAAGTTTTTTCTAAAAACTTAATTTTCTTTTATAAAAAAATAGGAAAAAAATATAAAACTGAAAAAAAATGATTTTTATTATCATTATTATTATTATGTATAAATTGCCTCTTAAAATGTATAAGCCTTCTAAAAAATGCAAACACTGTCCGAGACCTGTATGGTATGATGCTTTGTGCTATAAGCATGCAGTGAAATTCTGGCAAACATCGGTTAAAGAGGCGAGCCTATTAAACGTAAAAATCTCTCATTGGAGGTCTTTAATTGAATCGCTGATTAAAACAAGTTTTTCGGAGACCAATCCTGAATCAATGAAGAAGCAACGTTCTGAAATCGAAAGTTATCAAGAAAAATTGTATGAAGCTTTAACTGTTACACATGCAATAATAAAACCAAAAATGGAACCGAAAGATGGTTACCATTATTGGTATCATACTTCTAATCCTTTCCATCGGAATACTGAGGATTCTGATTCAAATGATAAATCAAAAGCTCGAGCCCTTTACAGGGAAGTGCTTGACGCATCGTGTGACTCTCCTGACGTCATTTATGGGTTTGATGAACTTGTGAAATTGGATACAATTCTGCCACTACCAGAATATATACCCAGACAAAGCACAAAGCAAAACAAAAAATCTAAAAAAAAAACAAACTAGTTTTGATTAAGTTTTTTCTAAAAATTTTTTTTACATCATATACAAAACTTTTATTGATTATTTTAGTTAAGTTTTTTCTAAAAACTTAGTTTTAGTTAAGTTTTTTCTAAAAACTTAGTTTTAGTTAAGTTTTTTTTTAAACTTATTTCCAAAACTTTTAAAACCAAAAATTGATTTTCTATATATAATAAACATATAATAAACATATATTTATTATATTCATTCTTTAAAAATGGCACAAACTCAAAAAGTTAGTAATGAAAATAATATTAATGATGTCGATAGTGAAGGATATACTGATTTCATTCGAGCAGTTGAAAATAATGATATTAAAAAAGTTAAACAATTATTAGAAATTAAAGGTATTGACCTTGAAATTATGACAGATAATTCTGAATATCCAGAATACGGTCATACAGCATTATCTATTGCTACATATAAACATAATTATGAAATAGTTAAATTATTAATTGAAAAAGGAGCAAATAAAAATCACAAATCTAGAAATGATATTGAAATGTTTGATAATGATGGATATAGTTATGAACGTTGTATTACAGTTTTCGAAACTATTTTAGAAATGGCTACACGCATTGGTAATCAATATATTATTTTACTTTTATAAAAAAATATATAGTATCCAGAAACAGTTTACATATTTTATACAAATTTTTTATTTATTATTTTGGTTAAGTTTTTTTAAAAAATTATTCTGGAGTATATAGTTTAAACTAATTTTAATTTACTTTTATAAAAATATTAGAGTTACAGAAACATTTTTACATTATTATACGAACTTTTATTGATTTTGTTTTTTTGTTAAGTTTTTTCTAAAAACTTAATTTATTAGGTAAATAAAAAAAATTACTTATTAGAATTTTTTAAGGTAGATTTGCCAAAAATTCTTCGCGTGCTAATTTTTGGGCAGCATCAAATTTAGCAATCTCAATCTTAATCTTCTCTTCAGCTTCTGATTTCTTTGTGGCTTCTTCAAATTTAGCCTTTGCTTCTTGTGCCTTTTTCTCTGCTTCTTCCAATACCGCCTTTGCCTCTTTTACCTTTTTCTTTGCTTTTTCTAATACCTCCTTTGCTACTTCTAATTCAGAGCCTTCTGGATTTTTTTCTGCCTCAGATTCTAAAACTGCAGATAAACTATAGTTAAACAAATTCACATATCCGCCTTCACCTTCCTCACGAAATTTATCAATATCATTAGGATCGACAACTCTTGAATAATCTTCCAGATTTTCATCATCAAGATATACACAGTTGATTTTTCTATCAAAACAAAATGTCTGTTCATCTCCATCTACATCTATATATTTAAAAGAAACAGAGGTTCCTTCGACTTTATATGTGTCTTTATTGACACATTCTCTATCTTTTTCCATTTCCTCGACAATAGACAAAGCTTCATCTAATGTATAAGCATATACAAATACAAAAGTTGTTTTTGGGTCTGCTTCGCAGTTGTAGCAAATTGTATAACATTCTTCTCCATAACGCATATACCTAGTTTCATTACCCTTTTTTAATTTGTCAGTATCAACTGTGACTACAATAAATACCTTCAGATTGTTGGGCATTTTTTACAGTTAACTTCTTTTTATAATTTTAAAATATAAATATAAAATACAATTTTTTTCAATTTTCCGATTTTTTCCTTTTTTTTATATTTTTTCTGTTTTTCTATTTTTTCTGTTTTTATTTTTTTTATAAAAAAATATACATACTCCAGAAACATTTTACATATTTTATACAAATTTTTTATTGAAATGTAAAAATTTATTCTGGGTATATAGTTTAAACTAATTTTTATTTACTTTTATAAAAAAAAATAATTGTTTTTTAAGTATATATTAATAATTTATTATATACTAATTAATATTAGGTTTAATAATTAAATCTAAATATGATATGTTAAATCCTTTATCTTCATTAACAAAAAAATTATAAATACTTTGTAAAATAGTAAGAGTTTTAGGTGTTAAAGTATTATTTTCTAAAATATTTTTTAATTTACTAAAATCTAAACCACTAAAATTTGTTTGATTATTTACAATTTGACCATATTTATATCTATTTGTTATATCAGTATGATTTCCAAAATTTTTAAATTCTTCTAAATTACTTTCGCTTAATCTAAATTGTGTATTTGTATTCTCTTTTAACATTTTAATAATTGCTAAAGCGTGTGATAAACGTGCTAAATATTTTGCTGTTTTTTTTATAAATTGTGCTATATCTTTTTTAAAATAATGAAACATAAAATTAAAATTTTCAATCGCAGATACTTTACATATATTCATAAAAGATTTTTTATTTTTAGTTAATAAATCATTTATAGTTTCTATATTAGAACCTGGTATTGTAACACAATGTATCACATGAAAATATGCTGAAAATGTATGATATGTTTCATCAGCAAACCATAATGATAATCTCATAGAATTAATATAACCTAATAAATTTTTTTTATTACCATTATTTATATCTTTCTCTAGTTCACTTAATAACTTTATAGTTGACGTATCAACAGTTAATCTTGAACTTATATCTAATCCAGTTTCAGTAAAATTTTTACAAGTAGAATATGATGGTTTATTATTTAATTTTATACATTTTTTAGGATTTAAACTTTTATTATTTTTTGAAATTGTATTTGTATTATTATTATTATTTGATTTTGGTAAAGATAATTCTGGTAATGTTAAATCAGAATAATATTGTGATTGTTGTGTAATAAATAAAGAATCAGATACAAGTGTAGACTTAGTTGAATTATTTGACTTATTTGACTTATTTGACTTATTTGAATTAGTATTTTTATATGTTTCTAAAAATGTTTGTTTTTCCAATAAATCATTAAAATTATAGTTACCTACATATTCTAATAAAATTAAATTAGCATATAATATCTCATTTTTATGAAAACCATCATTTCCTGAATTTAGAAAATATTTATTTATACCTTCTTTTGTATCTAAATTTAAAAAAAATGGTTGTGTATTTACTGGTGTATTTAATATTGATTTTGAATATATATAAAAAATATGCGAATAAAGATTTGTATCAAATAATTCACCTGCTGTTTTTCCTAATCCATATAAAAAGGAACTATTAAATATTGCTGTAATTTCAGGAGTTATTTCACTCACTGGTATTGAATATAAAGTTAAATCATAATCAGATGTTGGTGTTTCAGAACCAACAGATTGATATATTATAGTTAACTTATCATTATTATTAGCATCAGTTTTATATATACTATTTACTCCTTTTTTTATTTCATAATTAGTTTTACCATTTTTTTTACATAATGCTATAATAATCATAACTATTAAAGCATCAACCACAATTTTTCTAAATTTATAATAATTTTCTTTACAATTTAGTTTATTTATATTTGTTTTATTTATATTTGTTTTATTTATATCTAAATAATCACTCCAAGTTAATAAATTATTACTTACTTTATTTACATTATTACTTTTATAGTCATTTGGTAAATCAAATAATTTTTTAATTTGATCTTGAAAATAACTATATAAATTTGTATCTTCTTTAATTGTAGATATTTCTGCAAAATTTTTTGCAAATTGTCCTAAAACGCCACTTGTTTCTCCTTTTTTATCTCCTTGCTTTATTGTCGTTTTGGGAACGCATTGATTTTTTTCTTTTTCTTTTTCACAATATTCTGTGTCGCACATAGTTTCATTATTTTTACATTCTTCAAAAGGAAATATTCTTTGTAACATTTGACTAATATTATAGTTTTCTTTTACTCTTAAGTGTCTAAATAAATCTTGTGAATCTTTTAAAAAATCACATTTTACATTACCACCTTTCTGTTTTTTTGTTCTTTTATATCTTTTACTTTTTGTTTTTTTAGTATATTGCTTTCTTGTTTTCATGATTTATAAAGTATTTTATATTATTATATATAATCTATTATATATATATATATATATATATATATATATATATTATTTTTAAAAAATT
>Ga0209714_1001169_pt1 | contig 14545 bp, 10 predicted proteins | sample COGITO_mtgs_1104_5_FD_185517 | JGI IMG/M metagenome (GOLD analysis project Ga0209714, IMG submission 185517) | Pelagic marine microbial communities from North Sea - COGITO_mtgs_110414 (SPAdes) (version 2) | ecosystem: Environmental > Aquatic > Marine > Epipelagic ...
GTAATTCCCGAAAAGCCAAAGCTTAAACCTGCAACAACGGCAAGGGGGGTGATGACAGAGGAGAGGACGACGGTCGATGTGATGGTTCAATGTGATCCGCCGCCGCCACCGAAACCGTCTCCCCGCCGTCAGATACCAGCCGCTAGCGAAGAAGAAATAGACACGGCAATTTTGATGGGCGAATTGAATGAAATACGGCAAATTCTTGAGACTACTCCAAATGATAACAGCACTGCAACAGCTTGGGAGGAGGTCAAATCGCACGGGGTATTGAGCATCTTGTGCTCTTTAAAACAGAGGGCAAAAATGTTCCGCGTGGAACTGGATTTAGCCAGAAGAAGGAAGAAAGATCGCGAAATTGGCGAGGCCAGAAGGGGGTCAAGCAGCTTTCGGAGGAAGGAAATTGGACAAGCAGCAATGTTTTCTCCTGAGAGAGAAAAGGCCGAGGAAGTTGAGGTCGCCCCCGCGCAGTTGAAGATTATGGACTTCGGCGGTGTAGACGGCGCAAGGAGAGAAGCTACAGAAAAAAGAAAAAATAGCATAAATAATACCAAAAGGTTGCCCAGCATGGCCGACAAGATAGCAAGCGGAGAGCAGCGACGAAGCAGCAGGCGGGCAAATACGGGGGGAGGGAGGAGTGCATTCTTAAGTGAATTCGTAGGCGACGCGAATAAGTTCAGCGGGAACGTTCATATGGTCCCGTCGAGACCCAAAGGAAAGAGAACATAGAAGTAGAGGGACCTGTCATGTCAATGTGGTGGATGTGAGGGTCCATAAAGAGTAGCAAAGACAAGAATAATAACAAAACTAGCGGTTTTTAGGTTACATTGCATCAATAAAGTAAAATTTTCACTCACTTGGGCTGACGATCTACCAGCCCCAGGCACTCAAATTGTATTATTGAGTTGCCACGGATCACAACAGAGCCAATGTCATTCTTCACACCTCCAGGGAGCAACTCCTTGGTATCCTCAAGTACGCAGTTCAGAAAGGCATCATAACCCCTCAAAACACCAGTAACGTTCCGGTTCCCATTAAGACTGATCGACAACACTTTGTCCATGTAGCGTTTCAGATCGGGACCCTTGGTTGTATTTCCAGGCATATTGGCCGGGTTTGGTCTAAGATTGGAGCGCGAACTGGAAGAGGTTACAATAAGGTCGACTATATGATGGGAAATATCTCCGAAAAATAGACAAATGGAGAGCTGAATGACTTTGTTTCGTGGCCAGGTTTTGCGAAAATGGCACCACAGCCAAAGACACCTCAAACGTACTAAGAACGACAAGTAGTGTCGAAAAGAACATACTCACCGAGATCAATTCGAATAGCGCACGCACAATCCGGCGCTAATTTACCATGCCAACACTATCGGTTCAGAAGGATGCGTTGTTTGCTCGGCTTGGTCCTCCCTCGGATGGGCAGCCTTACGACGACACTAGCTTTGATGAGCTTTGTTTTGAGTTCGGGGTGGAGCTGGACGACATAACGTCCCAAAAACAGGAGGCGCTAAAGAGTGGGAAGTCTGAGAGTGAATGCAAGGGCATGAGTGACACAGTGGAATACAAAATTGATGTGCCAGCGAACCGATATGATCTGCTGTGTTTGGAGGGGCTCAGCAGGGCGCTGAGGGTATTCTTGGGAGAAGAGGAGGCTCCCACCTACCGGCTGACGGAGCCGTTGAGTGGAAAGCGCGAGATTATCACCGTGGACAGCTCTGCCAGCGAGGTCCGTCCCTTTGTTGTGTGTGCCATTCTTCGTAATGTGACGCTAGACCAGGCTCGTTACGACTCATTCATTGATCTGCAGGACCAGCTGCACAGGAACTTATGCAGGTTGCGCACACTTGTCGCAATCGGGACGCACGACTACGATACCGTGGAGGGACCCTTCAGCTATGGGGCTGAGAAGCCGGAGGAAATCAAGTTTGTTCCCCTGACAGAGGAAGACAGGGAGTTTGACGCAAAGTCACTGATGCATCATTACAGCACAGACCCTGCGTGCAAGCACCTTAAACCCTACGTACCGATAATTTACGATAAGCCGCGCTACCCGGTGATTAGGGACAGGAATGGAACGGTACTTTCTCTCCCCCCCATCATCAACGGACGCAAGTCCCGCATTCAGCTCCACACAAAAGATATCTTTATTGAGTGCACTGCCACCGATCTCACCAAGGCCAATATAGTTCTGGACACAGTTGTTACGATGTTCAGCGAGTACTGTGGCGACGCCTTCACTGTCGAGCCCGTGGATGTCGTTTACAAATCTACTGGGGAGATCCAGACCACCCCCAAGCTCTTCACAAGGACTGAGACAGCGGACGTTGCCATGGTGAATGGAACTATTGGAATTGACATCACCGCGGAAAAAATGGTGGAGCTTAGCACCAAGATGCAGCTCGGTCCAGCCGAGCTGGTGGACGGTGGGAAGACCCTGAAGGTGACTGTCCCCCCGACAAGGTCAGACATCATGCACGCTGTGGACATCGCCGAGGACATCGGCATCGCCTATGGGTACAACAATATCGTGAAAAAGATTCCTACTACGTGTACGGTCGGGGGAGAGCAACCTTTGAATCAATTTGGAGACCTGCTCCGCGACGAGGTTGCACGTGCAGGATACACGGAGGTCTTGACCCACGGCCTTTTGTCCAAGCACGACAATTTCACAGCCATGAAGAAGGAAATCGACATGGGCTTGGCCGTCTCCCTCTCTAACCCCGCGAACGTAGAGTACGAAGTAGTGCGCACCACCCTCATACCTGGCCTGCTTAAGGTGCTCCAACACAACAAGGCCGCCTCCTTCTCCAACGGTTTCAAGATCTTCGAGATCTCTGATGTCGTGCTCAAGGACGCCGAGCACGTGCAAACTGAGAGCAAGGTCGGGGCCAGGAACAGCCGCCGCCTAGCCGCTGTATATGCTGGCCCCACCAGCGGTTTTGAGATAATTCATGGTCTCGTAGATCGCGTCATGCAACTGAGCGAGGTCTGCCCAGAGAAGGAATACATCGAGAACTCACTGAAAGGAGACGAGGAGAAGTATAGGGTGACTAGGGAAGGTCTATTCTACACCATCAGGGAGAGCGAGGATAGTAGCTACTTTCCAGGTCGCGTTGCTGACATCATGTTCCGGAGAGGTGACGATGTCGAGGCCAAAAAAGTCGGTACCTTTGGTATTCTCCATCCCCACGTGCTGAAGAAGTTTGAGATTCTCTACCCAACGACTGCCTTGGAACTGGACCTTGAGGCTATTCGCTAACGACTGTGATAGTAAATTTTGCGGAAACAACATCGCTGCAGAAACTTCTTCTATATAATTTTATCTGTTCTTCTTGTTGTTGCCCAACTTCTTAGCCTTGGGCGCCGTTTCCCCCTCATCATCACCCCCCCCGCCAAACAAATTTTGCATCATCTTCATAGGATCTTGCTGAGCAGCCATCTGCGCTTCCATTTCCTTTCTCTGCTCAGGATCCATGCCCTCCATCATCTTCGGCATTATGAAAGTCATTCCAGCACCAAACAGCATCATCAACAACATCGGGTTCTTAAACAGACCCATCAAACTGAAGGGGCGCTTCTGCTCAAAGTAGCTAACCTTACTGATGGCAGGGAGTCGCAGATTGTTGCAGGAAGGAAGAGGCACCCTCTCCCCCCCTAAAAAATAGTACATGTGGCATTTCCCCACCACGACGCCATCGGCATTTTCAGTCACCAGTACTTTGACAAATGGAAACACAAAATCGTCCTCCTTCTTCTTCACTGCTTCTGACGAGAAACCATTAGCTTCGCCAACAACAGATATTGAGTGCACTCCCAAAGGGATATTCTGGAACTCAAATTCACCTCCTTGCCCAGCACGAGAATAAGTCACATCCTCACCATGATCCAGCTGCAACGAAGGGGACGAAGGGGGGGAGTAGGTGAGACAAAGGGAAGGCTTTGGAGAGAATAAAGACTTAGAGCATTGCAGCACTGCAAATCGCCGTAAAAGACAACGTTACACTACGCTCACCTCTAGCTTGTACGACGAGAAACCGCGGCCCGACTGAGGATGCGAGGGAGGGGGCAAAACATGTCCAGAGAGGGAGATGGATGAAGAGGAGGAAGGGGGTAGAACAGCTAGGAAAGAGGACAGAAAAATTACCAGGGAGGCAAACATTTCCTCACAGCTGCTGAATCAATAACTCGTGCTATTTTTGATGACCTAAACAAGGCAGAAGGGAAGGGCTTTGATAACTTGGGGATGTGAAAGGCTCATCACCACAGCGACCCCCTTTGATTTGGTTTGTTGCCCTTTTCTCGTCTCGCCCCTCAACTACCAGGAAAATGTCAGGTATGCTCCGAAATTTCTCCCTCTCCATGACTTCCCATCAGCTTTGGCCTACCTCCGCGAGGTTGTCCTCCTCCCTCGCGGGAAGGAAGCTTATGGTTGCGAATCGTGGTGAGATTTCTTGCCGTGTAATGCGCACTGCACGTGATCTGGGAATGAAGACCGTTTCTGTTCACTCTGAGGTGGACGCAATGGCGCAGCATGCGAAGCAATCAGATGAGACTGTGTGCATTGGTCCCGCGCCTTCAATCCAGTCGTATTTGGTCATCGACAATGTATTGAAGGCGATGAAGGAAACGGGTACGGAGTTTGTACACCCTGGGTATGGATTTCTGAGCGAAAACGCTGCCTTCTCGGATGCTTGTGCTCAGAACGGCATAAAATTTGTGGGTCCAGAGAAGAAGGCCATAGATGCCATGGGTGATAAGATCATGAGTAAGCAGATCGCAATTGATGCGGGAATAAATACTATTCCCGGATTTCAGGGGGTTATCAAGGACGAGGACGAGGCGGTGAAAATCAGTAATGAGATCGGTTACCCTGTCATGATCAAGGCCAGGTGAGTGAGAGAAAAAAATGATAGTGACTTGACAGTTGATGTGCAGCACCTCGTGACAGGTTTCTTCCAAGGGGGGGGGCTGTTCAGGCAGTGAAAGGGTTTTAGGCAGTGGAGGGTTTCAGGCAGTGAATTGCTCAATACCCTCAAGCTCAATACCCTTCGCAAGAATTTGATGCACATAGATACTGCCAGCAAGATTGTACAAATAGTTTCGCTAACTTTCCTTTCAGCGCTGGAGGAGGTGGAAAGGGAATGAGGATTGCTTGGAACGATGGCGAGGCACGCGACGGTTTCAGGCTTTCTACTGACGAGGCCAAGTCCTCTTTTGACGACGACCGAATTTTCATAGAAAAATTTATTGAAAGGCCACACCACATAGAAATACAGCTCTTGGCCGATGGACCCGAGCACAATAACGTGTTGTGCTTCCCCGAGCGTGAGTGCAGCATCCAGAGGAGGAATCAGAAAGTCATTGAGGAGAGCCCCAGCACCCTGCTGACTGTCGAGACGAGGAGAGAGATGGCCTGCCAGGCCGCCCAACTTGCCCGCGCTGTCGACTATCGATCAGCCGGTACTGTAGAATTTTTGTGCGACGAGCAGCAAAACTTTTATTTCCTCGAGATGAACACAAGGCTCCAGGTAGAACACCCTGTGACTGAAATGGTGACTGGGGTCGATCTTGTCAAACACATGATTGAGGTCGCCGATGGGAAACCTTTGCCTGCTGATTTGGTTGAGGCCGCTAATAATCACGAGGCCGGTGTTGTTCCTTACAAGGGTTGGGCCATTGAGAGCCGTATCTACGCTGAGGACCCCTTCAGGGGCTTCCTCCCTTCCACTGGTCCCCTATTAAGCTACCACGAACCGAGGACCGAAAACAACCTGGAGGGGGTAGAGGTTAGGGTCGATTCCGGGGTCGTCGAAGGCTCCGACATTTCCATGTACTACGATCCCATGATCAGCAAGCTTATCACCTATGCTGAGTCCCGTGAGCTGGCAATTGAGGGAATGACCAAAGCCATTGACGAATACATCATCAGAGGAGTCGGTCATAACACTCCCTTCGTCGCCGACGTGTGCCGTCACCAGAGCTTTAAGGACGGAGACACCCCCACCAGCTTCATTGAGACCCATTATCCGGATGGTTTCAGTGGGGTCAAGCTAACTGACCACGAACAGCATTCCTTGGCAGCTTCACTCGCCTGCGTTGCGAGCGTTAGGCGAAGTATGCTAGGCCAGCCCCCGCTAGCAATGGCGGAGGTAGTCGATCACGAAGTAGATGATTGGTATGGAATGGATGACGAAGACGACGAGGGGGAGATGGACATCTGTTCTGAAACGTGTATAATTGTCCTTGGAGGACCCCACGGAGTTCCCTTTAAAGTCAGTTACAATGCATGGGGCGGAGCCGCTGTCGTCCAGAGGCTCGATAGTAAACACGGAGGGGAGGAAGAACCTGTACAGCTTGATATCGGAAGTGTGCAGTACGATGCCAGCGACCCTTTTGCAAGGGTGGAAGTAAATGATGAAACACTAACAATTCAGCTCCACAGTGAGAGCAAAGAAAACACACTGACTGTACAAATGAGTGGCGCGGTCACGGACGTCATCGTGAGAAGTGAGGAGGAGCACGAGCTCTCCCAGTACATGCTCGAGCCCCCTGTCATAGACACCAGCAGCATGGTCCTCAGTCCCATGCCTGGTAAACTCATCAGCTATGCTGTTAGCGTTGGAGACACCGTTGAACTTGGACAGGAACTATGTGTCGTCGAGGCCATGAAAATGCAAAACATCCTCAGGGCAGAAAGGAGAGGAGTGGTGAAGAACATCAATTATGCCGAGGGAGACAGCCTCAAGGTTGACGCTGTTTTAATTGAGTTTGAAACTGAATGAGATGGTGCATGAGATGAGATGAATTATAAGGTGCCTAAAAGCGGTTGATAAAACAAATATGAACGGATAAAGTGTGCACATTTTTACAATAAGACTGACACTTCATTACCTCGACGACGATTTATCTCTGAAGCACCAAAATTTATCTGCTAATTCTAACATTCTAACCAGTCGAACTCCCCTACCTGTCTCTATGGTGAGGAAGTGGGCCGTGTGTAAAAGTAGCAGCTTATTCAGTCAAAAAGCATATTCGTCCTAATTCTTCTCTCAAAGCACGACGTTGAGGTGTGTTTTAGAACTTAAAAAATTATAGAAATAACAGTCTGGGGTCTGTTCAAGAGTTTTTCGAACGCGCTCTCTCTCTCGGCACGTGCTCGGAAGAAAACAAAACATTTGAAAATTGACACATGTATTAAGCACCAAAAACGTTCAAACTCTCACGTGCGCTCTTCAAACGCAATAAACTCTTCATTTCAGCCCCTTGAATACGCCGCGGATTTCTCACCCATCGGGGACAAACAAACTAGTTGAAAATTGAAACTGCATCTGCAATTTCCAACCACCCACCCCCCTCACTTGAGACTCCCTTTAAAAACTATACTATACGATGGCCGAAGAGACAAAAGATGACGATTCTGTGAACTCAAACAAGGATGACCTCTCACTCCGAAAGCAGAAAGCCAACCGAGCATTTGATGCATGGGTTGCAAAGAAGGTGAATATGAATTGTACCCGACAAATATGAATTTGCATTAGCCATTATTCTTAACACCCAAACTGACGCCTTCTCACTCTCGTTGTCTCTCTGTACATTTGAGTAGGTGAAGTACGACAAGGGTCTCCTTCTCCTTTCCTCAATCTCAGCTGACCGCCTCACGGATGACTCCATTCGAAATGACGACCTTGACAACGGTAATGGGGCCCCTTATTGGAACTCTCGTCAACTCAGACGAAACGAGCACACATTTGAGACGCTGCTTACGGCAATGGTCGCGATTGACGCGAGCATGGGAAACCTTTACCGACCGGCGAAGGATGCCAAGACAATGAAGAAGGTTGGTTTTTTTATTGCCGGCATCCCTTATTGCAGCCCACAATACTCACCATTAGAAATTCGAACTAACCCCAATCCTTGCTCTTATATTTGATCGTCGTCGCAGGCATTTTATAGTTACTGCCTCCACAAGTGGACGTTTGAAGATGTCTCCATCAGCAGCGAAGTCTACTCAAGCCTATCGAAAAATGCCAGAGAACATTTCTGCCGGGTGTTAGGCGAGAAGGATTCCGACAGCGGACAGCAGTTCGTGATGGAATCATTGAAGTATACCTTCCCTAAAAAGATTTCTGCAACTGACAATGCAAAGATTGCGCTGAGAAAAGCGCTTACTTCTGACCAGAGTGTGCAGAATGAGGTGATGGCTAAGGAGTTCAAGAGGTGTTGGACGGCAGCTGTCGTGACTCTCTTCCTTCGGGCAAAGTTATATTTTGAAAACGAAGAAAGCAACAAGGAAAATGAGAATGGAGAGGAGGACGAGGAGAAAGCAGGGGAGGAGAAAGAGGACGACGGCGACGAAATAGGCGTTGCCAAAGAGGGTGTGAACATTCCTGACCTCAACGCCATGATCTTCAAGAATGGCAAGAACGCAACCATCAAGGGGCCTGAGTGGAAAGACATTTCCTCCTGGATCGACTCATCGGGAATGTCTCTCCAGTCCATATTTCAGATGGCTCCTCAATCCTTCGAGGCTGATGGAGGCGGAGTTCCCAACTGGAAGTTTCAGAAGTTCCTCTATGACAACGGCATCAACCGCCTTAACGAGATGCTCGAGGAGGATGAAGACGTGAGGAAGATCAAGAAGGAAATTGCGGAGAAGGCATCAACCAAAGAGAGAGATCAGGCCTACGAGGCGTTTGTTAGGAACAAGAATCGCCTTCGGCTCAGGGTGCCCGAGGAGCCAGAGCACAAACTGGGGGGGATTCGAAAGCCCCCGCGACTGGATTTCAGCATGGGCAAGGGAGTTTTTAGGCCCAAGAAGCAGGGTATTCCGAGTAATACCCTTGAGCTCATGAGAGGCAGCGGCCTCAAGTACATCCACACCCTCGGTAAGATGAACGAGCAGGGGATGGAAGGAGATTTGGAGAAGTGCCAGCGTGCCTTGCTGCAGCAAGGTCATGTTTTCAAGGAGAATTTTCACCCCGACTCTGACTCAGACGAGGACAATGAGCAAAAGTATAAAAGGGAAGTAAAGAGCAATAAGGCGTTCAACCTCAAGAAACAGGCGGACAAGAACCGCAAGATTGGATGCAAAAAATCATTCCAGCTGTGGAGAACCAAGAAGGAGGTGTGCGAAAAGGCGGTGAAGACACTCGATGCGGTAGACAAGCCAGAGCTTGTGGCGGAATATGAGAGCGAAGACGCGGCCAAAGAACATTGGATCGAAGTGGGCAAGGCGCTGAAGGCAATCGATCGGAACTTGTTCAGTAGTTGGAAGGAGTGGACGTCCGGTTTCCAATCCAACTACAAGTGCACGGTTCTCTGGAACTACTTTGAGCCTCGCTGCTGCGACGTCCACTCCGCTTCTTATAGTGGTGTCCGCGATACCCTGTTGAAGCTTCTCCGCCCCGGTGTGAATTACAAGAAGGTTTTTGAGAGGGCGGCCCTGAAAAAGTGGATCAAGGCAGAAAAACAGGCAGAGGAAGAGGACAAGGAGGTGCACGAAATTATCACGGATTCCTTTGGGATTAGGCTGCCAAAGCTCAAAGAAAGTGAGTTGACAGGTGATGACAAGGAAGCCATCTTAGAAAAACTCAAAAAACCTCGCAGAGAGGTTGTGATGAGCAAGAAGGAGAACAAGGAAATTCTCAGCAAACTCCAATATTCAACCAAAAACATTCAAGAAATTTTCATGGAGAGGGTTGAGTTGGACAAGAAGGACATGAAAGCCGTTCTCAAAGACATCGGGATCAAGGTTGAAAACGAACAGCTTCGCCGGATTATTGACGCCTTTGACGAAAATAAGGATGGGACAGTCAGCAAGAATGAGTTCCTCGAGTTCATTAGCCCAGAGACTTCCGGTGGCGAGTCCCGTCCTGTCATCCGAGGGGACACCAGCGCTGTCCTCGAGAGGAAGTGCGTCTTCGAGTCGACCTGCCACAAGACTGGGATGCCCAACGCCTTTGTGGTTACTGCCGTCGTAGGGAAGCCCAAAAAGTCCATCCGTGAAGACCCAATGGTGACAGTTACGAAAATGAACAACGGGGAATACAGGATCAAGACCGAGCTTCCGGAGCTCGCGAAGCACAAGAAAATTTTGTCCCAATTTGCGGACTTCGGGATTGATGTGGATGAAGAAATGGAAGAACCACCAAGTTTCTGCGAAATTGCAAAGTGGGATAGGATAGATCTTTACAGTGATGGTACAAGTGGTCACGATGACGGGGAGGACTACAGTGATGACGAGGAGGATGGCTACAGTGACGACGACGTCGACGACACGACGAAGCAGAGCATTCGCGTGAGACGCCAGAAAAAGGCCCTCGACGAGTTAATGGACAAAAGCAAGGAGAATCGCGCCGCTCTCTCGCTGAAAAAAATGATGGACAAGGGTAAGCCACCTCCTGCCCCCGAGCTGTGGTGCAGTCATGAAGAGCAGGACTTGGAAACGGACAAGCTGCGCCTCTGCTGGCGTGCCCTCCCTGGGTCTTTTGTTGCTTTTTTTACTCTTGAGATTTCGGGTGCTCTGGGGAGTAAGGCCCAACAAAACAACGAGTTCCGCGAGATCTTCCGCGACCCTCCCGATGCGACCTACGAAGCAGACTTCGGTTATTGGGTGGAAGACCTTGAGCCGAACACGACGTACACCTTCAGGCTGCGAGCGTTTAATGGCTTTGGAGCCGGTCCCTACGTGCGAGGAGAGTTCACTACCCAACCTTCACCTCCCGCACAGCCTGTGCTTATCAGCACGTCAACCAACTCTCTGACGCTGCGATGGAGATTTAGCGAGAAGAATGCTGCTCACTTCAACTCCTTGCGTCAGATAGTTGAGATTACCGGAGAGGGAAATGTGCAGAATGGGGTGACTCGTCTGGAGTTCATGCTTGCTTTGGATTCTAAATCAGCAGATTTGATCGGTTTCTTGAAGTCAACGGTCATCGATTCTCTTGGAGGAATCAGCATTTACGATGCAATCGAGAGTTCCGATGATGATTACTTAACCATCAGCGAGATCGACAGATACGAGCAGCTGCTCTCCAGCAATGAGGTGGACGATGACAAGCATTCCACTGGTCTGTCTCTCACCAGAACTCGCTACGTGGTCGAGCAGTGCGTCAACCAGCAGGAGGACTTGTGGAACGCAGTTTGGCGAGGAAGTGCCGGGGAAGCAATGGTCAAATCGCTCGAAACAGGCCACAGCTACAGGTACCGTGTCTACGCAGTGAACGTGGATGGGGTCGCGGGGGAGCCTTCTGAGTCGACCGTAGCTAATACACTGCTCGAGACCCCCGCCCCAGCGAGAACCGTGAGGGGGGCGGGGAGCATAGGGAGCAGCTTCGTGAAGATTTCTTGGGACGGCTTCAGCGCTATGAACAAGCTCCGCAACAGTGGCACCGCCAACAAGAACGGGCACGAAAAGCTATTCGCCGAGTGGACCAAGTCCGAAGCAATCGAGAGTGACGGCGGCGTATCGCTAGACAGGGTGTTCAGCGCATATGACACGCAACGCAGCGATAGAATCGACGGGTCTGACTTGCTCCGTCTACTTCAAGACCTTGGGGTTAACTGCAACGAGGATCGATTGAGGGAGGCGTGGGAGCACTTGGACAATGGCGACGGGAGCGTCGAGTTTGACGCCTTCAGAAATTGGTGGAAAAATGACTCAATATCCTATGTCATAAAGCGGAATGATGGCGCCATAAGCTACCGTGGGTCTCGAACAAGCATAGAGATTGACGGACTCCAGCCGAACACTGAATACACATTCAGGGTACGAAACACAAGTAGCAACAGCCACAGCAAGTTCTCCGCACCTTTATCCATGTACACTCTTCCCTCTCCGCCGAAAAGCCCTACCCTCATCGCCGTCACAGAATCTTCCGCCCTCATGAAGCTTTATTTCGGAAAGGGTGGAGGGAGCAAGTTTGTGTTGCAGAGGAAGCTCATCAAAACTCTCAGCATGGCCCGGAAGGCTGAGACGGCAGCGAGAAAGCATATAAGTGAGGGATGGACGTATGTTTACGAGGGAAAAAATCCTCTGGTGAAGATCAATGGCCTGCTGCCCAACTGCATCTACCAGTTCCGGTGCAAGGGCATCAATGAGGCTAAGATGGCCGGAGGGTTTAGCGAGATGGTCATGGTTCACACCAACGAGCACAAGGTTGTTCACAAAGCCGCGAGCGCACCGGAGACGTTCACCATCGAGTGCACAGGGGACGTGGTCACGGGTGATTTGATTTTGTTCACAGAGCGGTTGTTTGTCACAGGCAATGGTAAGCTGGTGGGCGGCGGCATGGCCGGGAACGGTTTGACCATGAGCAAGGGAAGGGACGGTGTGATGACCCCTCGGCTTAACATGAGCGACAACGGGAGCGTGACCAGCAATGCTAGCGGTAGCAGCAGAAGAGGAACGAGAGACGAGAAAAAGGTCGAATTCGCTGGGGAAAGGACTGTGGCAGCGAGGGTACTGAGCAAGAGAGTGGGAGGCACAACCCAAAATACTACCAAAGTGAACAAAAAAATCAGCATCCGGATGGAGTGTTTGTGGAGCAGTGTCAGTGACAAGAACCAGAGGGGCTTCTTAATCAAGGAAGGAATGTTGATCGAGAGGGAGGAGGATCAAATTTTTAACTTCGAAACTTTCCGAAGCGAGTGGATCGACGAGAGTCTTAGGGTTTGCTCCAAGGACGAGGTTTGATTGTGTTTTAATTATAATGTAATGTACGTCTGAAAATGTTGTGGGCGGGTTGTTAAAATACATACGATGTGATTGGCATGAATGAACGAATGGCAACATGTTTTTGTTAAAGTTAGTTCATTATTAGAGACTGTGAGGTAGTGTGCACGCAGAAGCAGTTTTACAATAAAAATATAACAAAAACATTTAGTTCTCGGTGCGAGTTTCGATGTTTCGATGTTCCCGCTTCCCGCCGCCAGGTCTTTTTCGAGGTCGCCGCTGACGAAGTCCAACATACCCTAAAATTTCATTCCTCGCCCAATCGAATAAATACCGGGATAAAAAGCCCAATCATCGTAAAGAAACTTATTTGAGACCGATTCCATACATTTAAAATAGCACAATCCCCCCATAAAGTGCAGCCTTACAACACCGCTTATTGACCAAGATCCATTTAGCAACCAACAAAAAACACAATGGCCGGTCTCCTACAACAATTAAATGACTTGACCGGCGGCAATGGTATAGCAATCATATTCAGTTCGGTTCTGGGACTCGCAGGTTAGTGCATCTTTCCCCAACGAATCACTTTTTCATTCTCGGGCTCCCCCCCTGGGAAAGAAAGAAAAAAGACAAACACTAACATCCTTTTGCCTGTAGCCGTCGCGTCGCTCACTAAGGAGAAACCGAGCGAACCGCCCCCCCGCCATAACAGCAAAAAGGCCACCTCGTCGTCGACCAACAGCCCCGGGAAGAAAACGAAGAAGCAAGGCAAACAGAAAAAATTAAGCCCCACTCAGGTATGGAGAAGTACTCGACAAAGAGCCATTGCAACTTAAAAAAATATATTATCGCCGCACACCTTACTGACACACCGTTAATATACACAGCCGCAAAAACGCACGATCAGTCCTCATACCCCCCCCATCACCCCGACAAGCAACAGCTCCAACTATTCCGAAGACGACTATTCGAGTTCCGATGGGGACTTTGAATTCAACAGCACCTCGAACAAAAAGAGGGCCGCCCGGAAGAAGAAGGGTGCGAAGGGTGCGGACGCGCCCCGGGTCGTCAAGGACGACACAATAATGTCCGGCGCGATCAGCAGCGAGCCGCAGTCCAACGGCGGCGGCGCCGACGACGGCTGGCAGACAATCGACCACAGTGCTAAGAGGAAGGAGAGGGCCGCGAAGAAGGCCGCCGAGGATGCCGGTAAAGACAACGCCAGCGACGGGGAAGCCGAGGAGTGAGTGTCTTTTTCGGCGGAAGAGAACATAGATCTAAAAAATTTATTGAGAATTTTTTTTTCGAATGCACTGGGGCCAAGGAAGGAAAGGTACTTTTCACATTTTGTCACCTACATTAATTAGCACTGCATTGTTTCCGTGCTTCTATGGCCGATACAATCTTCGTCAAGCGATTGAGGTCATTATTCTGCTTGAGCAAGACGAGGAAAATGGCGGCGAAAAGAACCACCAACCACACGTCTCTCTCCCGCCTCGAAGGAGGCGTTTGCGCCGTCTTTACCGGCTGTTCTCCGTCGAATTTATCCTCTATTTTAGCCTCCTCGACGACCGCACTACTCCCGACCGTCTCGTGCTCTCCGGCACCAGTCGGTTGCGGTTTCGGTTTCGGTTTCGGTTTCGGTTTCGTCCCTTCTTCTCCGGCAGTAACAATCTTCCGCTCTTTGACGAATCTCGACATTGAGTTGAACAGGTCGAGGTGAATTTCAGTAGTCTCCGTCAATGTCCCGCTCTTTATCTGCCTCTTGAACATGGAGCTTTTGCTGAAGTTTATATACAGTCCAACTTTAACGTCGAGTCTACTCTGTCTCTGTGTCTGTGTCTGTGTCTGTGTTTGTCTCTGTCTC
>Ga0209714_1001182_pt1 | contig 14452 bp, 7 predicted proteins | sample COGITO_mtgs_1104_5_FD_185517 | JGI IMG/M metagenome (GOLD analysis project Ga0209714, IMG submission 185517) | Pelagic marine microbial communities from North Sea - COGITO_mtgs_110414 (SPAdes) (version 2) | ecosystem: Environmental > Aquatic > Marine > Epipelagic ...
ACTAACTCATTCTCAAGAAGCAACCCCACGCACACAACAAAAATAAAGGCCAAATTCCCCTCCTTATATTTATTCCATTATCTGGGCAAAGAAAGTTTTTTTTCTCTGTAGTTGCTGTACCGTCATAAGAACACACCAGGATGGATGAATAAAACAATTTCCTCACGACTTTCCCCCTGTACCTACAACAGCGCAACAACACCCGAACTGAACTCAGTTAACACGACAAGATCAACGACAGCCACTACAGGAACAGTAACGGCTGCGAGCTCAACGGCGATACAGACGGGATAGACGGACGAACGGCGGCGGCACCAATAATCAGCATGGCAGACTCTGTGGTTGAGCAGCAACCCTCAGTTACTCCTTCTTCTCCTTCTTCCAACCCCTTGAACGTGTCTTCCCCCCCCTCCCCCTCAACTCCCCTCTCTATCCCCGTAACTAGCAATCCCGTTTCTGATGCGGAAGATTGCAATCAGACTGCCAAGGTGACCGAGGCCGAACAGCAGCGATTAAGTCTCCAAGAAGCGAACGAAAAAGCAGCTCAAGAACTTGCAGCCCAGCAGAGCCTACTCCAAAATCAGGAAGCTATGCTCCGGGAGGAGCAAGAGAAACAAGAAGCGTTTCTCAGAGAGCTTGAAGCCATCAACAAGAAGAAAGAAGCCATCTCAAAAAATGTGGCGGAAATCAAACTGAAATCTCCCGAGCTGAAAAAACACCTGGAAATGAACCAGTCCGATCTCCGAGACCTCAAAACCTCCTTAGAAGCCGGGGAAGGCGAATGCGCAGATCTCGACGAGCAAATAAACACCATCACCGTGAAAAAGACAGAAACCAGCAAACACCTCGCGGAAACAAAACGGCTGCTGCAAGAAAGACAAGAGGTCTTCAAACAGACCGTCTCAGATGAAGAGAACCTCATGCGCGAGCTGAAGGAGATTTCTCGCCTTGAAGCTGTAGAGAAGCAGAGAATCGAAGACCTCAACGCGCTAAAGTACAACTCTGCCGTCAAAATCGAGTGTCTCGCGAGGAAATACTTTGCCCGTCGGCGGAAGCGCCACAAAATTTTCCTGCGCGCTCTCGACCAGCACACGAGAAAAAACAAGAGCATTCAGATCCAGTCGCAGATTCGAAGGTATCTAGCAACACAACATGTGGCCTACTTGTTCCACCAAAAGTACCTTCGACTTTGTCTCGATAGTACCGTTAAGATCCAGTGTTTGGCAAGGCGCTACTTTTCCGCTAAGCGCGTAAAATTCATGAGAATCGATGATGCAAATAAAAGAAAGAGAGCGAAGGAGATTCGGGAAGAGACCGAGCGGCTGGAGGCTGCTCGCTTGGCTCGCGAGAAAGAAGCCGCCGAGCTAGAAAAGTTCAATCGTCGCCAAGAAACATTGCAGAAACTAGCGGACGAGAAGCGCGAACGGCACTTCCACATTCTCTCGCGATCGACGGTGCTAAAGAGGAGTAAGTTATGTCTCGTTCGGGCCTCTCTTGACTTACCTCCCTCTTTGGCCTGCGTGTCGGACATTGTCGTTTGCTTACGGCGTTTCCCTGGCGATTTGAGCATGGTCTGTGACGGCATCAAGGGGGTCCTGTGCTGCTGTAAATTTTGTCCGACACTGGCCCACTTCCTCTTGGACTGGGGCTTCTTGGGCGTAATCGCCAAAATTTTGGAAGTTCACTCCACCAAAAATACCATCGAACTCGAACCCGAAGACGGAGGCAATTTGAATATCCTTAACAGTGGTGTACAAAGCGAAATAGCTCAAGTGGTGTCGATGATTGACAGGCTAAATGGTTACCTTTCAGCCGCAGAGGATCTCACTCAAGCGATGCCGGGAGCAGAAGTCGTGGACAAACAGAAGCTATCTCTTTTGCAGAGAGAGATGCCGCTGCCCGAAAACGAGTTTTGGGAGCGTCTTGGGGGTGCAGGGAGCGACGGGCGAATAAACGAGGAGAAATCCTGGGAGGAGGTACAAATAGACGAAGTCCGGCAAGACGAGAAAAAAGACGAGTTTCTCGATTACAGTTTGAGTCTCGAGAATCAGAGCATAATTTCGAGTTTATTCCTTCCCGACGATGCCAAGCCGAAGGAATTCGATTTGAGCATTAGCAAGTTGTCCCCTCCCCTTATTCCTCCACCGCCAATGAACTCCCAATATGCCGTTCACCAGCAGCAGGCAAGTAACGAAAGTTTAGGCGACAATGCAAAATACAACGGCAACAACGTCTCGGGAAACAATAAGAGCCCGCACCACGTCCACACGCCTTACGCGATTCCCCTCACAAAAAAGAAGAAACCACCAAAGCAGAAGAAGAGAAACCACCCAAAACATTTGGTCAGCGACATGATTCCGGAATCCTTTGAGCTGAAAGATGAAATCAATGCGCAGCAGGACAGTGGACTCGTGCGGTTTGAGAAGAGTGACGAGCTCTTTTACAACGATTCGACGATATCCAATACTCGCTCTGAGGACTTTGAAAAGAAGAATCCCGCCTCCGCGAGCAATATTGTGTTCCAGAACTCCTCTAGCGTTTTCATTAACCAGACCCTGGACCTGGAAGAGCCAGGAAATAGCATGCTTTACTTTGAAGAGGGCACTCAGGTCCTTGTGCTAGAAGGAAGGGACGGAAAGGCCATCAAAGGCCTGGGTGAGGACGGGGAAGGTGAATTCTCTCGGTTGAAAATGGAGGGAGGGCCCGTCCCTGCTCTGACGACCGCAAATGACGCGGTTTCTTCTACTGCTACTCCGGGCGCAGAATCAGAAGAGTCCGCGATCGAGCAAAAGTTGATACAAGAGCACTTGAACGATCAGGACTTTACCCTGACGGACGTCTACGCGGACGCAGTTGAGGGCGGTTCAATTCCCGGGATGAGCAATTTCGGAGCATGGCCTGACGCTGAAATCCGGGGAGAGATATCTATGAACAACAACATTCAGTCAAAAGGTGGGAACAACGGCCGAAAACCTCCCTCTCGCTCTCCCGCACAGAAAAAAGTCAATTCTGCTAAGCGGAAAGACGTCCGGTCACCGATGCCGTCGTCGCAGTCATCGTCTCCATCCCCATCCCCATCTCCAACCCCGTTCTCGTCTGAAACTCCATCGCCATCGCCATTACCGTCAAAACCGCTTTTGTCGAAGACAGCTCCTAAAAGCAAACAACCGCAGAAACGCCCCAGCTCAGTGGAGAAACTTGACCCAATCGAAAGAAGCAACAACGACACGTCGCGAGCTAACGCCACCATAAAGTCATCCCCCAGATCACGTGTTCCCACGCACGGTCCAACCCCCAAAAACCTTCACCAACACAAGACAGTACAGAAAATCTTTCGAAACGCTGCCCCGCCGAAGATTAAAGCCCCCTCAAGGTTTGACTTTACTACCCCCTCCCTCCTCCCCCTGGAAGACGAATCATCAATCCCCGGAACTTCTTCGAGATCAAAATCTAAAGTGACCACCTCATCCCTCGGGCGCCGACACTCTATCCGTGATATGTGTGCAATTTTCAAGGTGATGGATGACAATGACAGCGGGACTCTCCCCGCAAGCAAGTTTGGCGCAGCGATCGTCGCGATGGGAAACCTAAAGGTAACGAAGCCTGAAGTGAAACAATTATTGGAAGACTTCGGGGTAGAGAATGAAAGGGCCGAGATCGACTACGCTGAGTTTGCATCCACGGGGCAGATTATCATGATTAAGAAGCCACTGAATGACAGCACCGGTGTACCCTTTACACCGTGGAAGAACCAAATATTGCGGCCACCCCCAGAGCGAAGCGCGCACATTGAACAAACCTGGGAAAACCACGTGAAATGGTTCAACAAGCGGAGGGAGCACAGCATAATCTGGCTAGTAAAGCGGGCGGTGAGGGCAGAAAAGCACATCCGGAAACAGAGGAAGTGTAAGAGGATGCTTGAGGTGAGCGCAAAGAAGGCAATCGCCGCGCTCGAGCTTGCCGATATGGGCAAGGCAGCATTCCCAAATTTGAAGAAAATGGTCGTGGCATCGAGGTGGCTCATCACGAAGAGCAAGAAAGCTCGCCGACACAAGCTTCGGCAATTAGAGGCCCACGCCTGCCTTGTCCAGTTTGTGGACTTCGAGAGCACCAAAAAGAGGCTAGAAAAGCTGAACCAGAGGAACTACAGCCAAATATACTTTTTGGACAGCAGGAAGCTGATTACATTTAAGAGCTTGGCGAGAATAGCTGAGGCGGCCCGGATCGCCTACGAGGCAAAGATCAAAGATGTTCAGTGGCTCCACGATCTTGCCTTTCGGGCGAAAGCATTCTATGCCAAGAGGATCGAGGTTCTTGGGTGGTTAGCAGAAAGGGCGGAAAGGGCGCACGCCCATTCAGACAAGCAAGAGAAAGCACTGGCGAAGCTGAAAAGGAGAGCCAAGAAATTCAAGAAGCTTTCCGACGCGCGGGTGAATAACGTAATTTACTTCACTGCACGGTCGGAAAGGGCCGCCATTTTTGTCACCATCAAAGAAGATGCAAACGCATGGCTGAAAAACTGTGGGTCCAAGAGCAAGCGCTACACGGTTCTGTACGAGGAAGCAGTGGAATTCTTGAGGACAAGGGGGTATGAGAGCAAGAACTTTGAGCAAATGGTAACAGACGCCAGAGAGTTCCTGAGGAATAGGGTTGGCGAAGCGAGGCGATACTTCAATATTCGAAACGAAACACAGGCGGAGCTGTCCAAGATTGGCCTGGGAGCGAAAAGACACTACGCGGCCTGTTTGAAGGCGAAAAAGTTGCTAGTGCAGAGGACGATTATGGCCCGAATGAGAAAACAGGAAGGAGACCAGGCCAAAAATGATCTCGCTCAGTTTGTGGAGGATGCCCGTGTCCAAATTCACCGGCAATTCGTATCCGATGCCGTGCCAAAGCAGGTGAAAGACATGGAAAAGGTGGTAAAAGCCGAAGACAAGGAGGTTCATGCAGCCCGGACGAAGCTCAGCAACCAGGAGAAATTCAGAGAAGAAATGAGGGACGCCTTTAATTACTACGACACAAGCGGGGACGGTGCCATAGACAAAATTGAGTTCAGGAACATGCTGAAGGACGGGTCTCTGCTAAAAGTACCCGCTGAAGAAGTTGACGATTGCTTTAGCCAGATCGACAAGGACAAAGGCGGAGACATCGACTTCGAGGAATTCTTTGCTTGGTTTAATTATGAGTGGAGCAAGGATGCCAACGGACACGTCGACAAGACAGGCGCGGCCGATAAAAGGAAGAAGAACTTTCTGTGCAGCAAGGTTATCAGTGCCAAGAAGAGAGGGATAAACCGGCTGCTCGCTCTGTACGAGGAGGGAAAATTGGACGACGACTTTGGGGGAAAGCTGGACAAAAACATGAGAGGAGCAGAAAACAAAGAAGCCGGCATCGGTTTAAGTCACATCGAAGGCTCCAAGGAGGACAGGTGGTGGCTCACAGCCCCGGAACAGCTCGAATATGGGGGTTGGGAGGGATATCTCGAGAGGAAGGCAGAAAAGGAGGAATCACTAAAAAGCAAAAGGGTGCGAATGAGTGAGCTCGAAATAGAACAATCCGAGAAACGCAAGAACGAAGATGAGAAGAAGGCGCACCAAAAAGAGGATCTCGCCCATGAGGACTTTGAAGAGCATAAGGCGGATAAACTCGAGGCCATGAAGAAAAAGTTGAGGGAGCGAGCAGCCAGCAGCGAAGCTTGAGAGTCGCGAATGAATTAAAATAGATTGTTGGAATGAGGATGTATGTTTTTGGCGCTACTTTCGTTGTGGTTCTTCTTTACACTTTCAAACTATAAATTCCTGAGAAGAGAAGGCAACCAACGATTCCTGGAAAGCGTCGTATAATAGCTGCGTCCACTTTGGAAGCAGCTCGTCCCGAAGCTGGGTGAACTCCTCCCGCCCAAGCTTATGATCGTAAACGAAGGCCATTATCGCTGTTAGAGGGGGCTCGCGCAACGAGAGAGTCAAAGAGGTTTCGGTCACATTTTGGTCGACCCGCAAAAAAAATGTTTCACGGTGATCCAACCTTTCAATCACTGCATCACAGGCTGCCTCCGAAGCCTCGAAGAACAAACACATTGACTTGTGCAGAGTGCCGGGGTCCGGGTGTTCGACGACCAGCTCCACAAAGTTAAGCGGATCAGATGCAGACGATTTTTTTACTTGGTCGAATGCTTCCTCTTCATTGCTTCTTTCGCAAGATGTTTCCACCAGAGTCATGAGCTCGCAGCTGTAGCGTTGACTGTGCAGATTTCTCACGGCCGTAATAGAGTTTGCGTGAGTGTGATCGAATAATACCAGCTGTGGCTGCCACAAAGTAAAATTGATGGCGGCGAAAAAGTCGACACTGGTGATATCATCAACCCGCAGTACTCGGAAGCTCCCTAGGAGTTCCTCGAAGCCGAAAGTTCCGATTTGATTCTGATTCTGATCCTGGTCCTGACTCTGATTCTCTCTTCTAGGAGGGGTGAGGGGTTTTACATCAGTCGTTTCCCCCATGGCTGCAAACATTTCTTCGGCGTCGCCGTCATCTTCCAGTGTAATCTTGGAACGCGCGCTGATAAACAACCCCCTCCAGCCATACGCCAAAGCGTACGGTTTTAAGTAATAGCTCGAGCTAATTCCGCTGCTGGTTTTCCCCCCGCCAATCTGGACGAAGACCAATTCTACATCCTCAACGGTCCCAATCCTAAGCCGGCGGACGCAGATGTTAGAGGCGGCGTAATTTCACCCATCGACACTTAAAGGGGGCTATCATCGATTCCGTTCACAGCAAAAATCTCTCTCACCTGTCCAGCTTGTCAAAGGTCGTCAGCCCTAAACTATCATTTTGGCGTCGACGAATTTCAGACTCCATCCGATTTTTATCCGAGAGAGAAATATCCCTCCTCCGCAAAGGCAGGAGGTGATGCATGAAATGAGAGCAGTGCGGAAGCGACGGCATTTCATCACAGATTTCCTTGACGATGGACGCCTCGTTTCTAGGTGAGTGCAGAGCACACACTCTCCAACTCTCGAACCGAACGCAAACAGGAATCTCACTGTCTTGGTCGTCCAGGGTAGTTGTTGTTCCTTTTCCCCGAAGCGCGGAAAGGTCTGCGATGACATTCACTCCTTGCGAGTGCGATCTTAAGAGCAATTCAGAAGCACTCTTGGCAATGGCGCTCAGTATATCCTGCTGCCAGAATACACGGCGGGCGAAGAAGTCAGTGAATGGCTCGGCTCAGCTCGGGGTTCCGGATGACGGATTTCTTCAAAAAGCAATCGCTTACCTCGTCTTCCAATTCCTGCTCAGTGAGATGGCCAAGACTATCAAAAGTATACTCTCGCATCCCCCCACTCAATGAAGACACGTCTTTCCCGTCGAGTATTCCCTCGGCCTTTGTAATCAACACTGCGAATTCATGAAAGATTTTTCGACAAAGGAATTGTCCACAAAGAGCGCACTATTAAAATGCTTCTTATACGAGCCCATGGTAGTAAAAAGTTCCCGCGCAGTTTCACCGCACGGTACCAAGTATCCTTTGGTCGTTCTTGCCCTGCCGCAGAACTTCAGCAGCTCCAGCACAAAATTGTCCAAGCTAAACGATATGACAGATTCCTCAAATCTGCCAAAGTGAGGATTGGCATACTTGAAGTTAAAATTAAACATGCTGCCGAGAGCGCGCAGCGAGGAAGAAATGACATCAAGAGGTGAGCACGACAAGAGGTGAGCACGACAAGAGGTGAGCACGACAAGAGGTGAGCACGACATGAGGTGAGCACGACAAGAGGTGAGCAAGACAAGAGGCGAGCACGACAAGAGGTGAGCAAGACAAGAGGCGAGCACGACAAGAGGCGAGCACGACAAGAGGCGAGCACGACAAGAGGTGAGCAAGACAAGAGGCGAGCACGACAAGAGGTGAGCACGACAAGGGCTCGAATCCGCTTCGTTGGTAATCTACAGCCAGCATCTGTGATGCACCTCACCTTTTTTCCGACCTTTCCACATCCCCCCCTCTCCTATACACATTACTAGCGCCAAAATATCGGACACAACTCTCCACTGCATCGAGAGAAATTGAACGAAGTCGACCGCACTCAGCGCCCTTCTGCTCTCGGACAATGGCAAACCTTAAAGTTTCATGTCGCTTGACTTTGACGCCATTTTTGTGCAGGTGAGCGAGCAGCAAGGCTTCATTCTGGCCAAACTCGTCGTCGTTAAAAAGTCGGAAATAGACCGAATCAACGTCATCGAAACAGCCAAAATACGAATTCATGATTGCGTAGTATATTTCTGCAACTAGAAAGAATCACAGTGTTAATTAAGAGAAGCCGAATCAACCGAAGCAAATAAAATAGAACATACATCTTAGCTCTCACGAACATATTTGCTCTCACGAACATATTTGCTCTCACGAACATCTTGGCTCTCACGACATATTTGCTCTCACTCACCTTCTCTTGGAATGATGGCAAACTGATCAGAGATTGGAAAATGATTACTGTTGGTGTGGAACCTGTCTTTAGCAAAGCTTTCGGCAGGTGGAACGGTGGCAAAAAAAGCTATATCGAATCTCGCGCGCACGAAAAAATCGAAATCACCCTTCGAAGGAACCAAGTCGTATAACTCAGCTTGACTCTGGTACAGCAAAGAGGTGCTATTGGAGGGGTAGGATTTGCAACGGTTGGGAACCACCCCGCTCTGGTAGACGCCCAAAAACGTCGCAGCGTAATCAGAACCTTTGAAGGACTCTTCCAGGCTCTTTTTAATTTTGTCCACTTCAGTATCGATGTTTATACCAACGTCATTATTGTGGTTCTTGTTGTTTTGGCTTTCACCTGACAAATTCACCTCGTAGCCACCGCCTCCTTTCATGGATGATGGCATCGATGGATACAGAAAGAGGTGCACGTTCTGCGGACAGCCGGGCGAGAGCCCATCCAGCAAGTTACTCCTGATCGATACATAGGTATCCTTAAAAGATCGAACTTCTCCTGTCATCATTACAGCTATTTGAGGGAAATCAAGACATCCTTTGCATGTCCCGAGACACAGAGTCAAAATGACTCCCCAAGAAGCAAACAACCCCCCTACAAAACCTACTTTCATCTTGTTGAATTCTTTATAAGGAGTTGAAGATATTTGGCGTTTTCGAGTTTCGGCTGCTCCTTTCAAAAAGATTTTACTAGAAACTAGTGTTACATGCAGAAGATGTGTACATGGTTTCTAGTATTACTGTACTCTGTAGTGCTGCTTGCACATTCTGTACAAGCAGCAACTTGTTCACCTGACAGCAGTAGCTGCAGCTTCGAACACTGGCGGCAGTCAGATTGTGCGCTATGGTGCAATGCTGAGGACGACTGCCCGAGGGGTTATCCGGTTGGGGACAAATCAATGTGCGGAGGGTTTTGGAATTTTGAGTGTACATGTTGGGTCGTGGGTTGCTCATTCCCTTGCTTTGCCTGCAACATTGGTTATCGGGAGCAAAGTAATGTCTGCCGTCCTTGCTCCGCGGGGAAGTCATCAAACATCGCCGCGACTTCCTGTTTCAACTGTGCGCCAGGGAAGGCATCATCTGGGGGGGAGGCCTGCTCGCGGTGCCAACCCGGCGAATATTATCCTGACTACAATGGTGTGTCTTGTATCAGCTGCGGATTGTGCTCGGGAGCCGGAGATTGCAGCGGTGGTGTGCACTGGTACTCAACATCGCAGGGTGCCGACCATTGTGATAGGTGTAGCGATGACAGAATCGCGAATGAAGATCACACCGGCTGCGAAAGTTGCGTTCAAGGAAAGTATGTCCTTTCTCACTTGTCACAGTGCCAGTGGTGTGCTCCCGGTAAGACCACAAACGGTGCAGTGGGTTATGCAAACTGCGCCGAGTGCAGCGCCGGGAAAGCGAGCGAAAGGGGGACTCACTCCGATGTTGATCCTCTCCATACCACACAAATTTGCGCTGCTTGTGAGGGGGGCAAATACTCCGACAATGGGGCTTTTGTCTGTATAGACTGCCCACCAGGCGAGTTTTCGGTAGAAAGGGAAAGCGGCAACGCTTATTGTACCCCATGCTCTCCGGGCCGATACGGAAATGCGGATGGATCGCCGTACACGGGAAGCACACTTTGCCTTGCTTGCCCAAACGGAAAGTACTCCACCACAGGTTATTTTCAGTGCCTCCCATGCGACCCCGGTTCGACCTCTTTCCAAACTCCAAACGCTCATACCGGGGGTATGGACGGAGCTTCATCCTGCGTTCCCTGCGAAGCCGGAAAATTCAACGGTGGATCTGATGGTATCTGTGAATCCTGTCCAGCGGGGAAATTCTCTTTAGACGGCGCGCTTTATTGTGAACTCTGCGAATTTGGCCACTGGAGCACGGATGAGGCTTCATTTTGCACCGCTTGTCCAGCAGGCAAGTATCTAGAAGACAACGAGTGCGTTGCCTGTGCAGTGAACACCTACAACAACGAGGAGGCACAGGTGGTATGTAATCTCTGTGGGTTGGGAAAGTACAGCGCGTCAACAAATGCTGATTGCACCGCGCTGGATACCGCGACTTGCACAGGCGCTACTCACTGCCTAGATTGTCCCGCCGACACTAAAAGAGGGCTCACGGATGCCACCGACGACAGCTCCCTTGCAACTGACGATAGTTGTGTTCCCTGTCCTGACGACAGGCACGCAGGAACTGGGTCCCAGATCTGTGTCATGTGTCCGTTGGGAAAGTATAAGCCCGAAGGCAGCACAGTCTGTGTCGACTGCGAGGCCGGAAAACAGCAGCGAGACAATGGTTGCGTCGAATGCGAACTCGGTCGCTATGAACCAGACCCAGGTTCTTTCTCCTGCAGTTTCTGCGATCCAGGCAAGTCCACCCTCGGTGTGATTCAGGTTGACGGACTTCCCACTTCGCCATTCGGCAACACAGTATGTTACCTCTGCGCTACGGGAAACTACAGCACATTACCAGGTGACGCGTGTGAAATGTGTCCATCGGGGAAGAAGGCTGCCGACGTCGGGGAGCCGGACACCACCGTTATCACCGAGGGCGCAAATATCTGCCGCGAGTGCTCGCCCGGACACAAAAGCGACGAGGGAAGCCACGAATGCACCCCATGCCCTGTGGGCAAGTATTCGTACCCGTTCGACTCGAGCCATTCATGCGATTCTTGCAGCCCCGGAAAGTTCACCAATGAAACAGGAAAGTCGTCCTGCGAGAGTTGTTACCCTGGGTTTTGGACGAATAAGACTGGCGCGGTCGCCTGTGACTCTTGCTCTCCCGGTAAGATGACCGGTCAATTCTCTCGAGGGTCGACAGAGTGCGTGGAGTGCAGTGCGGGGAAGTATTCGAATGATGACGACCCTGACAGTTACCGCGGGTGCGATAGCTGCAACGATCTTGGGACTGCAGGGCAGCATCAGACCGAAAACGGGGCTACGACATGCATCGATTGCCCGGCGGGAACTGAGAGCGGCCTTTGGCCGAACGCAGTAGAGTGTACAGAATGCGAGCCGGGAAAATTCACGGCTTCAGCTGCGGACCAGGATTGCGACAACTGCCCCGTCGGTCGCTTTTCTAACATGACGGGCGCGAGTGAGTGTTTATATTGCCCCGACGGAAAATTTTCCAATTGGCTGGGCCGGCCTACATGCCAAACTTGCAATGCGGGAAAGTATAGCAATCAAGATGCGAACTGTGGTTCGGACGATTTGAAGATGACATGCTGCCGAGAGTGTGATGCGGGGAAGACTTCAAGTGCCGGGGGTCCTTGTGTTCAATGCCCGCAAGGAAAATACTCCCTGGAAGGTGCGAGCTACTGCTACACTCTCCCAACGGGCGAAGACATGTTTCAGTGCCCCCCAAGCGAAGAGGTAATGAATGTGTGCAAGTGGTTTTACGTCGACGATTGGACAAACTCGCTCGGTTTGCCGAACGAGAATGACCCTTCCCCCTTTGGCGTGAGCTGTGCGAATTATACGATTTGCTCTTTTGACGTCGTTGAATCAGAGGCGACTGACGAGGTTATAAATTTAGACACATATGTTGTCATGTGCGAAGACTGCGCCACTGATTTAGGATTCATGGGCATCGGTACGATCGAGGGAACCATCGGCAATTGCGCAGGGAAACAGTTTCAAAAATTTTGCTACGAGGGGAATACTCTAGATACGTGTCCTTCCGGGATGCAGTGCGAGTATCAGTACGGCGGTGACGAGGAAACCAGGGGTATGGGAACGCTTGACCCGGACAATGTGGCGAGCCCGTTTACGAGGACCCACGAGGATGACGAGGTCAGTGAATACGAAAGCATACCCGAAACGCAAGCTCACCTCATCTCACCTCATCTCAACTCATCTCAACTCATCTCAACTCATCTCAACTCATCTCAACTCATCTCAACTCATCTCAACTCATCTCAACTCATCTCAACTCATTTCAACTCATCTCATCTCATCTCAACTCATCTCAACTCATCTCAACTCATCTCAACTCATCTCAACTCATTTCAACTCATCTCATCTCATCTCATCCAAAAAAATAAAAATAAATTTTTAGGAGATTCCCGAGGGTGTATCTTATAGCATTTGCGAGTCTTACTCCGTTTGCGAGGTCGAGACTGAATTAGGGTACCCAAAGTTGACGGTTGCATGTGAAGCGTGCAAGGACGGATATCTAGGAAGAAGTTTCCTGTCTACAACAATCGGATCTTGTACTAAGGGGGCCGGTAAATTTCCGACGGCTTGTTTCAATCTTGGCACAGACTTCAACACTTGCCCTACTGTGCCTCTTAATCTTCAGCGCCGCTTGAATGCAGAGAGAGAGAGAGAGGAAAGGAGGTTGCTAGGATGCTCGCTTTGCAGCTGCAGGGCAAGCACTTGCGAATTTCCCTGCGTTAGTTGCGAAGCAAGCGAGCATTGCACTTGTGAACATGACGATACTGATTGTGACGAAAGCATCTGCCATCGGGAGGAGGAGGGTGGGGACACGGACGACGTGACGAGCCTACTCGTGGACTGTTTTTACCTCTACGGAGACAGAGAGGACAGCGATGCGAGCGAACGGACGCCATCATGGTCTCATGTCGACGGAGGAGATCGCAGTCCCTTTTACGACTCCTGCCAAGACTATGTTCTGTGTGATTTGGTAACGAGCAGTGGCAGTAGGGACGATTACTGGCTCGGCTGCAGCGAGTGCGCGGCGAACCATTATCCAGCATTGGACCCGACCTTTGACCAGACGACTAAACCTGAGTGCCCCGGGTCGATGAGCGATTACGGCACCCTTCTTCCAACATTCTGTTACAATCTTAACATTGATGCGTTGGCAAACCTGGACTTTGACGAATATTGCCCAGACAATAATCCACACCAAATCAATGTTTGCAACTATTGGAAGAAAAACGATGTGGAGGGTGTTGAGGCTGGTTGGAGCAAGATCAGTCGAGAATACGGTGGTTCCAGCGAAGGAAATCCATATGGCCAGGGCTGCGAAAGAACTTCCTTTTGTGCATTTGACATTGGCGACATGATTTATGACCATTACTACGTCCAATGCATTCAGTGTCGTGAAAATTGGATCCCTATATACGAGGACAAGTTGGAAGCGGCAACCAGTGCGCCGGAAAACTACGACCCAAATATTCACGGCCCGCTTAGTGGTGACGTGTGCGAAGATAGTGCATACGTTCCTAGCGGCAAAATTATTGTCGATTGCGTCCCGGGACCGACTTCGCAGCCGAGCCTTGTCCCCAGCTCGAGGCCTAGCATAGCTCCTCCTGAGACTCACCAGCCGAGTTGTGATGGGTGCATTATCTACGAGGACGAAACCCAGCCAACTATTTTTGAAGACAAGGCGATGATGGGTTTAATATTTTTCCTAACCGTTTCGACGGTTCTCTGTTGCTACTACAGGAGACAGCGGAAAAAAAGATTCGAGTATGACGATGACTATTCGGAGAGAAGCTCTAGCATGACGTCGACAAGCGGTGTCGAGATGCAGCAGAATCCACTAAGCAGACAGTACACACGAAAAGGAAATAGAAGAAGACACAGCACCGAGAGTGAGAGCGAGAGTGAGGGCGAGAGCGAGAGCGAGAGCGACAGTGATAGTCAGAGCGATTACTCGAGCTCCTGGCTGGCCAAACAAGATCCCAAAACTGGAAAGAAATTCTGGTTCAACAGATCGACCAAGGAGGTGAGCTGGGACGACCCTCATCGACCTCAGCCAAAGAAGGGCCCTCGAAAACTAATTGTCGTCGAGAAGCCAGGCCCGATCCATAATAGCGCAAACAAGGAATTTGTTGAAGATCAAGAGGATGTGGATGAGCAACAACCGGTCTCGAAGCGCGGTCCGAACGCCCCTCCTCCACCCCCCGAGCACCTTAAAAAGCTGGCAAAAGACAAGGGAAGCAAAAGGTGGAATGTATTCACCGACAAAAAAAGCGGCAACAAATATTACGTCAATCGGATGACG
>Ga0209714_1001185_pt1 | contig 14419 bp, 7 predicted proteins | sample COGITO_mtgs_1104_5_FD_185517 | JGI IMG/M metagenome (GOLD analysis project Ga0209714, IMG submission 185517) | Pelagic marine microbial communities from North Sea - COGITO_mtgs_110414 (SPAdes) (version 2) | ecosystem: Environmental > Aquatic > Marine > Epipelagic ...
CTTTTCAGATTTAAAAAATGGACAAACGCTTACTTACATTAAAATTTCCCGAATGTGGTGTTACAACTCTTTATGTAAATGGTAAGACTTATACACGTGAAGAATTTCATAAAGCTCAACGATTAGAATTAAGACGTGGAAAATCAGGTCGTTTTGTAAGTAAAGTTATTACCAGATAATACTAATCCTTGAAGGGAGCATCAAAAAATCAATACAGTGAGAAATATTCTACTTATTATTTCAATATTTATTTTCGCATTTTTTAGCTGTACTAAAGAGTTTGTTAACGAAAAAAGTCTAAACTTCTTTAATGATAACTTTAAAAACAAAACTATTGTAGTAGCAGGTTCAACCCTTGATGACGGTGCAGTAGTTTGGATTAACGAGAATAAAATTAAGTTAATTGGCAATGCTTTAGAAGCAACAGGTCTATTCCATCAAAGCAATAAGATATACGTTACGGGATGGACATATGGAGGAACAGGGAGTGTTTGGGTCATGGATATGGATGGATCTAATCAAATTCAAACTGAACTTGAAGGAAAATTTTCGGAAGGCCAGAGAATAACTATTCATAACGGAGATATCTACGTTGGGGGTTATTTTCAAAACGGATCTTGTTTTTGGAAAAATGGATCTAAAATAAATCTTACTATAAATGCGGATTCCATGAGTTGGGGAATTGGAGTTGATGAAAATAGTAATCTATTCAACGTTGGTTACTATATGAAATCCCATTCACTAATACCATCATATTGGAAAAATGGTAAAAGAAAAAATCTAAGTAAACCAACCCATGGTGATGGTGAGGCCAAGTATATTGAGATTGTAAACAATAAGAAGTTTATTGGAGGCACTACATCAGCACCGCATAATTTTCTAGGTTATATAACTAAACCTACATATTGGGTTGAGGGTAAAAGGAAAACTGGAAATATTGGTTCTATTGATGAAGGATGGCAGAATAGTGAGGTGTTTGACATGTTGGTCGATGATAAAGAAAATGTTTACTTAGCTGGTTTCTCACAAGATATGGATGCAGAATATCCTACTTATTGGAAAAATGGTCAAAAACACTTAATCTCAAATGGTGAAGTTTCTGGAGTTATTAGAGGTATAGAAACTGTTGATGGTGAACTAGTATCAACTGGCACCTTATCATATTTTCCAGGCACACCATGTTTATGGGTTGGAGATAAAACATATGTATATGATCAAAATGCAGTTGGTGAAGTTTGGGATATGTTGGTGATTAATTAAAACGTATTGAAATTACACTTATAAATTAATCCCTAGAGATTCCTGTCGATGTATTAGTGTTTATATATTTTAGGATATCTTATTTGTACTTTAATAGCCCTAATTTCATCAAAAATATTATTTACTTCTTTATTTATTCACCCACTTCTCCTTTCATAACTTTATGCTTATTCTATAATATGTAAAGTCTTTCTTTTATGATCAAATCATTTCCTGTCCTTTTTTTAATTCTTCAATATGTTCAGTCACTTTTTAATAAGTTACTTAATAAGCGATAAATAAAATTCCAATTTTCAAATAGCAACTTATACTTTTATTGGCATATTTTTATTATGGATTCTCTTAACAAAAATTTTTTTAAGGAATTAATTGTTATTGAACAAATGACTACTATGTATTGGAATAACAAAAGATATACAAAAGAAGAAATAATTGATATTAAGAAAAAAATAGAAGAAGGTAAGTTATAGCTTAGATGCGGTTACAAAAATATATTATTAGAGTAACTGATTAATATATAGAGAAATGACATTAGCCTGCTGGCTATAAAAATAGATGATGGAAGACCAGTTAGCGTCTCCTTTTCACTTTCTATAACAGTTAGATTTAAATGAAAAAACTACTTCTTTTTTTATTAGTAACTCCTTTAATTTGTTTTGGGCAGACCTCTCTAGATTTTTTTAATAGTGGTATAGTAAAAGATAGTCTAAATGACTACAAAGGATCGATTGCAGAATTTACTAAAGCAATAGAACTTGAGCCAGATAATACTGAATACTATAGCGCAAGAGGTAAATCAAGGTATTTTTCAGATGACTTTGAAGGATCAATAGCAGACTATACCAAAGCTATAGAATTTGAGCCAGACAATTCTGAATACTATAACTCAAGAGGTAAATCAAGGTATTTTTTACGTGAATATGATAAAGCTATAATTGACTTTAATAAAGCGATAAAACTTAAGCCGGATAATGCAGAATATTATTACGAAAGAGGTTATGCAAAATATTCTTCACTTGATTATAAAGGAGCTATAGCTGATTTTAAAGCTTCAATAACTATTGATTCTTTAGAACCACTTTACTATAAAAATTTAGGTGATGCTTTAGAAAAAAGCGAAAAATTTAAAGAGGCAAAAGTTCAATATCTTATAGCTGAAAAACTTGATTCTTCAGATGGTGCTATAAAATATAACACTAAGGGCGATCATTATCCCTATGTTCTTTTACAAGACGAGCAATTAAAATTTCCTATACAAACTGATATAGAGCTATTTATAGAGGACATTTTTAATTTTGACACTAAAAACGATCGATTCTTTTTAAGATTCAAATATATAATATACTCTCCATATCCAGCAGATTATATAAATAATCAAAACGAAAACCTAAATAGTATAACAGATATAAGGGAGATAGTAAAAGTTGATTACATCAATTCTGATCAAACGAAAGCTAGTGAACTAGTTTATGACTCCATTAAAAACACTTTTGGATATAGTTACGAAGGATCACTTGAAAGTAGTTTTTACCATAATTGGAATTTAAGAGACTATCCTTTTGATGAACAAAATATCCAAGTTAGATTTAAGTCATCTCTTGATTCTACCATATTTAAATTCAATGAATCTAAAAAATTTCCTGCTACATTTAATAAAAAAATGATTGGTCTTAAGGATGGCTATAAAATAAAAGAGATTACTTTCAATACTGATTACACAAATGGTTGGGAAGAATTGAGTTTATCGCCCACACTTGTAAGAAATATAATTTATCCACTAGGTGTTTTTAACATAATTGTTTCAAGAGAGGGTTCTTGGCTATTCATTAAATTATTTTTAGGCTCTATATTGTCTTTTATAATCTCATGGATCGTTTTTTTAATACCTAAGGAAGAATTTGATTCCAGAATTAGTTTAACTGTTGGTGGTATTTTTGGTGCAATTGGTAACAGATATTTTGTTGATTCTACAATACCTCCTGTTCAGTTTTTAACTAAAGCCGATATGATAAATAATCTAATTTTATTATTACTTATTTTAAATATTTTAATAGTCATAGTCCAAAAAAACAATAAAATAAATTTTGGTTTTTTAGAGCAGAATAAGTACGCAATGAGAGTTACCGGTATCGCTTTTGTTGTATTGAATACATTGATTGTTTTATTGTAATCAAATCATCATCAGATCCTACTCCTTTTCTTTCCGAGATAAATCACTACATCAACTTTAAAATAAAGCAGAGATTATTCTTTATATTTTCCCTGAAATCTATATAAGTTTAGTTCGGCAAATGTTTTCTGATAGTCAAAATGCAAATAAATAAACCTGTTGATTATTTAGATATAAAAATAAATAGGAATTAATAGAAGGGTTTAGTTGATTTTGCAGTTGGTAAAATAGTGAAATTACTACTTAGTTTAATCTATTCAATCACTTCTGTTGAATTTTCAGTGGTTGATTTTGATCTTTTTTTAGATGCACTAAATTTCATGTATATTTCATGAGATGGACTATTAGTGGATGCCGTCCAACCTCCTAAATGTCTTGCAATTGAATACCCTATAGAAAAAGAAGAATTTAATTTAACTCCTGAAATAACACTTATACTTTCACCAAATTTATTTGTAAAAAACCCTCTTTGACTCCCTCCATAATTTACACCAAGCCAAAATAAATCTTCATAAAAAATAATAGAGGAGACATCAATACTTGTAGGAGTGTCCGCAGTCTTTTTTAATAAAAAGTTGGGTTTAATTGTTAATTTATCACTTAGTACTTTTGTAAAACCACCTGATAAATAGTAATGTCTTTTTTTGTTTATTTTTTTAGATTCAAAAAAATATGGAATAGAAAAGCCTAGATATAATTTATCGGTTTGAAAATATAATCCAAATCCGATATTCTCAACAAAATAACTGTCTATTTTTCCAGCATTTGGATCAGATAAGTCATCAAAGTCTAAACTATTATAATTAATGTTATAGTCGTTTCCACTTAGTTTGAGACCTAGTGAAAGTCTGTGGTTATTTGAATTTAGTTGAAGATGATAAGCGGCATTAATTGCAATAAAATTATTATTTACCGGTCCGATTTTATCACTAATTATTTCTAAACCAGCTCCCAAGCTATTTTTAAAAGGGGTGTCTAAAAGAATTGAATTTGTTACTGGATTCCCATCAAAGCCTACCATTTGTATACTGTGAATCGAGCTTATTGATAAATTTTCATCCAACCCAACAAAAGCAGGATTAAACAACTGGCTATTAAACATGTAGTGATTGAAGCTGAGCTCTTGCTGTCCTCGAATCAAAAATATATTAGAGAATATAAAAAATACAACTATTCTAAAGTTATAATTATTCATTATTCATGCGTGTTAGATAGACATATCCTTTTTTTATATTTGATCCATCTCCATTTAAGTCCAAAAGATAAAAGTAGGTACCCACTGGAAGATTTAAAGAGGTACTTCCACTTGAATTATAATTACTTCCATTCCAATCGTTTTGATATCCTTTGGTTTCATATACACTTACTCCCCATCTATTGAAAATTCGAATTTGGTTATTTGGATAATTTTCATTTAAATCTCCTCTGATGGTCCACGTATCATTTATTCCATCTCCATCGGGAGAAAATGCGTTTGGAATAATTAAATAGGTGATTATTAATTCGCTTGGCTTGGAAATAATTTCTTCTTGACAAAGATAACTTGGAGAGTTAGTTATAACCCTATAGCTCCATCCCTCCATACTAAATAAAGGATTAGAAATGGTTAATTTATTAGTTCTTGTTCCACCATACAGATTGTCATCAGTAATTTCGATCCATTCGCCTGTATTAGACGAAGGAGAACCTAAGCTTTTATTTACCTGCCATTTATAAGCAACATTATCTACTGAATTGACTAAAATTGAAATTTCAATTTCTGATTCTCTAATGATCCTAGTCGTATTATTAGGTTCTTTAATTATTTCAAAAGTGTCTGAGCCTGCATCCAAGAAGTCTAATATTCCATTGCTATCATTATCTGCTATTTCTAAGTATCCTTCACTTGAAGAAACCTTCCCATTAGAATCAATTACGGGGGTTCCGCTACCTAATATTCCATCTAAATCAAGATCAAAGTAACCAGCTTCACTTGCATCAAAGCACCCATCTCCGTCACTATCCTTGTCTTGACTATTTGGAATTCCATCATTATCTATATCGCCGAGACCTTCTTTAGTGTCTTCGATTCCATCATTATCATCATCTAAATCTTGATTATTTCCAATACTATCGTTGTCAGTATCAATCCACTCGAGTCTGTTGAGTGGAAATTTATCAACTGAATTGATATAATTATCTCCATCGCAATCTAATTTTCCCCATTGATCGCTAAAAGGGGAATCAATAAATTCTAGATCAAAATCACAAGGGTCTTTGGGGTTCGTTTTACTATTTACAACTTCTTGCCAATTACTTATGCCGTCTCCGTCACAATCAAATCCCCTATCTGGAAAAATAGTTATACTAGAATAGTTGTAATCACACCTATCATTAACATTAGTCCCATCATATATTTCCTTCCCATTTAGGACCCCGTCTCCATCACAATCTAAAGCTTGCCAGGCTAGACTGGTCCCTGAGCTTACGCTGCTTGGAATAAAGCTACATCCATTAAGCGGATCCGTATTGTCGGTAGCCTCTTTTGAGTTTATAACACCATCACCATCACAGTCCTCTCTTGAAGTTACTGCTAGAGTTATACTATCTATATTAAAGGAGCAGCTGTTTAAAGTATTTGTATTGTCAGTAGACTCTTTCGAGCTTATAACCCCATCTCCATCACAATCTAAACCAATACTAGTTACACCTACTGACCTACTTTCAGATTTAAAACTACAAGCATTTCTGGGGTCAGTATTATCAGTGAGCTCATCTCCATTTATGACTCCATCTCCATCGCAATCTAAAACATTCCACTCTGAAGAGATATTATTAAATCTTACATCTAGGAAAAAATAACTGCATGGATCTTCACAATTTGACCCATAGATTGTTTCGCTAGCACAACAGATACCATCACCATCAATATCACAAGTATTAAGATTATCAGGATCATCTGGATCGTCAGGGGAAAAAGGTGAACACTCACTAAGTATAATTGTTGAAGAAGTAGTTGAGTTTCCACAAAGGGACGGAACTTCATAGAAGATGGTATACGTTCCAGGAGTTGAATCCTGAAAATCAATTTTTCCAGTTGTTAGATTTATGTCCAGTCCACTAGGTATACTATAAAATGTACCTGAAACTAAGCCACTAATTGAGGGTGTAAGATCAGAGTCATTTGCACAAAATTCTAACCCTGGGGTATAGCCATAGTCAAAAGTACCAGTTACAAGAGAGGATATGGTTACTGAAATTGAAGTACTACTAACACAACCAAGTGTGACAGAAGTTGTATAGGTAATATCATAAATTCCAGGGTCAGAGGTTGAAGGCGTTATAAATCCTGTGATTTGATCAATTGAAAGACCGGTAGGACTCGATGTAAATGTTCCACCTAAAGTTACAATCGTGGGGGAAATAGTAGAACTATTTTCAGTACAGAAAAGGTTCGAGCTGTAGCTAAAGCTTGGATTGTCTTCGGGCTTTATTTCAATTGTTGATGAAGAGGTATCTTGGCAATTACCAGCTGTAGTATATTCAATAGTATAACTTCCAACCGATGATAAGCTAGGGTTTATAATTCCTGTGGTTAAATCAATATCTAAACCTGATGGAGGGCTTACAGAAAATGTACCACCGGGAGTTTCTATTGTTGGCGAAGCAGTTGATATGTCACTAACACAGTAAGATGTAGCAGGGTAACTGAAGTTAGGATCTTCTTTAAAATCATTAATTTCTAAAATAAATGAAGATGTTTCAGAGCATATACCTGAAATAGTGTACTCTATTGTATAGGTAGCTACAGAGGAAAGGCTCGTGTCAATTTCTCCTGTAGAGGGGTTAATATTTAATCCAGAAGGGGTAAATGTAAAAGTACCACCTAAGGTATCTACTGTTGGTGTAACGGTACCTAAAGTTCCTTTGCAGTAAATATTTTGTGGATAATTAAAGGATGAACTTTCCCCTAGATTAATTGTAATTTCAAAAGAGCTGCTGTCTCCACAAAATAATCCTACGGGATATGGAACAATTGGCTCAATAATAAGGCCATATCTTCGGGCAAAATAATTATAGTTTACCCTTATTTCCTCTGCATTTAAAACTCTGTCATAAATTAAAACAACAGGAATATAACCATCAAAAAAATAGCCTGGAGTATCACCGCTACCTTTCGAGAAAGCCCCAACCCTGATCATCCCATTCCCACCAGAAATAGCAGTTGCTGATGGATTGGATGCTACAGAAGTTCCATTATAATATAGATCAAGCCCATTTGTATTGCTAAATGTTACCGCTGAATAATGCCAATTGTTTAGCATATCACCAGGGCTATGAGATACATCGCGCCAATTACTATTATGTCCGGCCCATACACTGTTATCTGTGCTTGCCATCCAAAAAGCATGTCTAGCTGATCCGAAACTACCGCTAATTATATTATTTGTTCGTGAACGCGGATAAAACATCGCAATCTTTGTATAAGACTCTCTGTTGAGTACTAATGTAGAGTTCGTCTCAGCGTAATCGTCAGTCTCGTCAAAATCAATTACTCCCCCATTTATTCCAGCATTGTAAGAAGGATTACCATTCAGGGTAAGATCATTATCATTTCCACTTAAATCATACCATGTATTACCTAAACCAGAATAGGAATTTGGATTTCCAGTGTCTAAGTAAAGGACTAAACCATCTTTTACTATACCCAGGGTTGTGTAGGTTATAGTATAAGTTCCAGGATTAGATCCAGATGGCGAAATTACACCTGTAGAGGAATCAAATAACAGGCCAACTGGAGAAGCACTGAAAAAACCTCCTAGAGTTCCTGTTATGGTTGGGGTAATTGAATTTGGCAGATTCGAACAGTAAGAGCTTTCAGAAAAACTAAAAGTCGGATCGTCAGCAGGTAAAATTTCAAATGATACACTAACAGTTTCTGAACATACACCTGGGAGGGTATATTCTATGGTATACGAACCAACAGAAGATGAAGAGGGAGTAATTATACCTGAAGAATCAATCGTTAGTCCACTCCCTGGTGAAACAGAAAAATTTCCTCCAGCAGGACTGAATGTAGGAGGAAAATTAACAGTTGAATCAACATTTATACAACTACTATAACTAGAGTATGAAAGTGTTGGTGAATCTGATGCAGTAATAGTTATGGCTGAAGACGAAGTTTGTGGGCATGGACCGATAGTTGTGTAGGTTACAGTATACGTTCCTGGGGTAGAGGTAGAAGGCGTAATTCCACCTGTACTCGTGTTTAATGTCAAACCACTTAGGGCACTAAAAACCCCTCCAGAGTCCCCTGTTACTCTTGGAGTAATTTCTGAAACAGTGGATTGGCAGAAATTATTTGAAGAATAACTAAAAGCCGGATCACTAGCAGGAAAAATTTCAAACGTTACACTTACACTTCCTGTACATGTTCCAGCGGTGGTGTATTCAATGGTATACAAATTAACAGACGACCCAGACGGCGTAATTACACCTGAAGAATCAATTGCTAGTCCACCTGGAGAAACAGAAAAATCTCCTCCAGCAGGACTGAATGTAGGAGAAAAGGAAACAGATCCGTCAACATCTTCACAACTACTGTTACTAGTGTATGAAAGTGTTGGAGTATCTTTTGCAGTAATAGTTATGGTCAAAGATGAAGTTTTTGTGCATGTTCCAGCGGTTGTGTATGATACAGTATAAGTTCCAGGAGTAGATGTTGAGGGTGTAATTCCACCTGTACTCGTGTTTAATATCAAACCACTTAGGGCACTAAAAACCCCTCCAGAGTCCCCTATTGCTATTGGAGTAATTTCTGAAACAGTGGATTGGCAGAAATTATTTGAAGAATATCTAAAAGCCGGATCAGAATCTCCAATGATAACTGTTGAAGTTGCAGTATGTGTTTTACCACTTGTGGGTTCTGTCCATGTAGCTGAAACTACATAAGTTCCAGAAACGGATGCTGAAACATCAATTATCCCAGTAGACCCAATAAACGAAAGTCCACCAACAGGGCTTGCTGCATCAGCTGGGGTTGCTGTAAATAAACCTTTGTATCGAAGGGCAAACATATCATATTCATATTCAACTTCAGATTGAGTTAATTCATGGGCGAAAATCCTAATTGGACCAAATTCACCTTCCATTTTATCAGTATTAATTGCATTACTTACACCCGATTGATTTCTCCCAAACAGCACATCTCCCACATTATCTAAAGTTCCATTGGCGACTCCTGTAACGGTACTAGTTAAAACTCCATCAACATAAAGTTTAATAACACCCGTGAAATTTCCAGTTCCAGGACCTCCATTTTGATCTCTTGTTGCTACTATGTGATGCCACTGATTGTTAGTCAGTGTATTATTCCCTAAAATATATTCCCCTTGAGCTCCACTTCCCCTAAGCCATCTTTTCCATACTCCACCCTCAGAAATAAGGTAATCTTTACCAGTTGTATCTCCACCGGTTGTAAAATCCCATACCATAGAATCATCAGACCAATCGGATTCTTTAATCCACAAGGAAATGGAGGATGAATTTCTTGGCCAAGATTGTCTATTTGCGTTACTCCCAGCAAGATTTAGAATTAAATTATCTTCACCTGCTCCAGGAAGTAGTTCAAATGAATATCCAGGATTGTGAACTATTCCATTAGTTAGGTTTCTTATCCTATAATCCGGATGATACACTGAATTATCAGCAATAACGCCATCTTCCCAATGAGTAAAACCTGAGTTAATAGTTAAATTCACAATAGTTTCATCATTTGGAGCGTTCCCTATATTAGGATAACTTGTTAGATTCCCAGGATCAATGAATATTCTAGGAACTGTAGCATGTGAGTTTGCGGGAATTATTGTCGGGGTAATCGTCCCACCAGCACTTCTACAAATTGAATTTGGAGAATAACTTAGTTGATACACTGGACTGTTTACAGTACGAATAGTAATTGATGTTGTGAAACTGGAGGAACAAGTTGTGTAAATTATATCATATGTTCCAGCAAGAGAGTTCGATGGGTCAATCACACCTGTAGTTGCATCAATACTTAAAAAATCTGCTTTCCCAGCACCGTATTGGTTAACTCTATGAACAAGTCTTCCGGTAATTGAAGCGGTGAAAGTCCCGCGAGTACGGACAATAGTGGGGGTTAATGGGGAGTCATCTTGTTCAGCTGTTGAAGCTGTATAACTAATGGATGGAGTATTAGGGTCATCCCATCTAGGTAAAAAAAGCGGCAATGAATTTAAAGGGGAGCCAGTACTGAAAGTAGTATTAGAGGGAGCGGGATCCACGTCCCAACAAGTTAAATCTTGATTAAAGGCTAATGCAGCGCGAAACATATTACTCATATCAGTGACAGCACTCACATTCCATCCGCCTATATCACTATTAAAAGTATCTGCATATTGAAACATACCATATGAATTATCGAGACTACTGGTATTCCAACTGCTAATATCTTGATTAAAGGAATCGGCACCTGCAAACATATTAGTCATTCTAGTAACACTACTAACATCCCAACTTAAAGTCGTTGATGCGCCCGAAGATGCTCCATTATTAAAAACTGGAGCCATATCAAACATATTATCCATTCGAGTAACATTACTAGTATCCCAACCACTCAAATATCCATTAAAAGCAGTAGCTCTATTAAATGTGCTTTCCATAGTTGTAACACTGCTGGTACCCCAACTTAAAGTCGTTGATACCCCAGAAGATGCCCCATTATTAAAAACATCTGCATTCCAAAACATATTTCGAATATTTGTAACGCTACTAGTATCCCAACTACTAATACTTGCATTAAAAGCATCAGCTCCAGAAAACATATAATTCATTTCAGTGACACTGCTAGTATCCCAATTCAAAGTTGTTGATACTCCAGAAGATGCTCCATTATTAAAAGCATCAGTATCTCTAAACATACTTTTCATATTTGTAACCTTACCAGTATCCCAACCACTCAGATTTGCATTAAAGTCATCTGCATTATTAAACATATTAGCCATAGTTGTAACACTACTAGTATCCCAATTCAAAGTTGTTGATACTCCAGAAGATGCCCCATTATTAAAAACATCTGCCTCGTTAAACATATTTTCCATTCTAGTAACTTTACCAGTATTCCAACCACTTAAATTTGCATTAAAAGCATCTGCATTTTGAAATGTGTGTTGCATTTCAGTTACATTGCCCACATCCCAACTTAAAGTTGTTGATACTCCAGAAGATGCCCCATTATTAAAGTTAGTTGCGCCATTAAAAGCGTACTCAATAGAAGTAACCTGACTAGTAATCCAATCGTTTAGGTCTTGACCACCATTATTAAAAGCTTGTGCCCCTCGAAAAATACCAATCATGTTTGTAACTTTGCTCACATCCCACTTACTTATGTCACGATTAAAGTCACTCGCGCCTTTAAACATTGTGCCCATTACAGTAACATTTGAAGTGTCCCAGTTTCCAATGTCATCGTTAAATGAAGCATTATTTAAAAAAAGTGCATTCAAATTTGTTAACCGTGTGATACAAACACAACTTAAATCGGCGGGAGTAAATGTTGAAGCCCCCACAGAGAAACTTCCACCACTGATAACGTCATCTAATTCACCATCTCCAACTACAAAAATCCTTTTACTACCAATATCATTGTAGTCACCAATAGCTGTTGTGCCCGAGGGACATGAGACTATGCCATCACTGTCTGGAGTTATGTTTGTGTTTAGTCCTTGAGAGAATGAGAGAAATCCACAAAAAAATAAAATAAAAGATATAAATAAATTATATTTTTTATTCGTGGAGTATAATTGACGACTTTTAAAAAAACTTACGAAATCTTCGATAATTTATTTATGTAATTTTTATGTTTTAATTGTTTTAACCCACAAATTTCTATATTTGCCCACTTAAATCGCGAATGCTTATCTTTATCATCAGTAACATATTAATATTATACTGCATTTAATAAATGGAAATTTACCCTGTTTACCTCTTATTTTTCACAACTTTAATAGTTGTCACAAGGCTTTACAGAATGTCGGTCACTGAAAATGACTTTCATCTTAAGTATCTTATTTTTCATTTTTTGTTTCAGATTATAACAATGATAAATATGTCTATGTACTTAATATTTAACATTAAAATACCGATTGTAATTGTTACTTCAGGAAGAGTTTTTTCTTTTATTTTCTTTTTTTTATTTCTAAAATCTATCCTAGATAATAAGAGAGCTAGACTCACCTTTATTTACTTTATTCCTTCCTTACTTTTACTATTCGTTGATTTCCTTAATTCACGAGGAATTAAATTACTTACGTTTATAGATAATCAGATTGCTTCTGAAAATATATTGGGGTTTAATACTATTGATTTTGTGGGTAAAGAGGATGTGTTTTTGGTTTTATGTCTTAATACTCTTTTTTTTACAGGGATAATTTTTAATAAACTTTTTCAAATATTAAAAAGTGAAATTTTAACTGATAAAAACAAAAAAATCATTTCTGACTTCATTAAATATTATTATGTGCTAATTACAATTACTAGTATTTCTACTCTCTTGGTTTTAAGTGCATTTTTATTAAACATTAAATGGTCTATTTTCATAGTTTGTATTAAGGTTTTGGCAATTTTAACCATACTTTTCTTAGTTATTAGACCTGAAATGTTGAGAAAAATTTCACGTATTAAAAATTCTGATGATCCAGATGAAGGATTAAAAAATATTTACCATCAGATTGAATCCTTATTTTTAAACACTGATTCTTACCTTGATTTTAATTATACATCAGCTCGTATTTCTGCAGATACTGGAATAAGAAGTGAATTGATTCGAAGTAGTATAAAGGTATATTCTGAGATGAGTGTTCCGCTCTTTATTAATTCATACAGGATTAAGTATGCAATTAAATTGATAGATGAAGGTTACTTACTAAACTTCTCTATGGAAGCTCTTGCAGAAAAGTCTGGATTCAGTTCACAGGAAAATTTTAATAGAGTTTTCAAGGTATTAAAATCATGCACTCCAACAGAATATCTTAATTCTAAGAAGTAAAAGTCAAAGTTTTTCAAGTGAGTTTTAAAAGACGCCTAAGAACCTATTTTGTTCTTAATATTAAATAATTATTTCATTCTCCAAAACACAAGACTCCTGGTTTAAGGAAAAAAGAATTCTATTACTAGAAGAATTTCAGAAAGAAGATGATGTCTTGTTGCCCTATTTAAAAAACGGATTATTTATCATTTTTTTTGGATTACTTCTTCTTGTTAAAGGAGGGTGATTAACCCTACTAGCAAAGGAACTTCCTGAACTAATGCCAGTGAGACATTCGTATTAAAAATCGGAAGAGGTTTAAATTTTTGAACACCTTGTTTAATGCTTGAAAGTATCTGACAAAGTGCTTTAGTTCTTATTCAATTAGAGGGGTTTAACAAACTATTTGTAATAAGGTAGTTATATGTTTATGAATTTATTTTAATGATTAAAAATTTCATATTTAAATAGTTAAGATATTAAATTATAACTGCTTTAAATGTACTGTTTTTGTCCTTTAAAACACACCATTTAAAGTTTGATCAATTTGATAGATATATCAGCAAAATATTAATATTCTACTGATGTAAATACATGATTTTTGTTGTTGAATTTAAAATCTCATTAAAATTGCATAAAAATTAAATGTATTTGATTTTTGATTGGTTTGATTAGAGGCTGTCGATACTGATTTATTGTCAAATACTTTTAATGTTAATTCAACATTTACATATTTAGAAATTATGAATTTTATTTTTAAACATATCAAATTTATATTATTCACAGGTATTTTTTCATGTTTGTTAATCTTAAATAACAGCTGTCAAACATTTGATGAATTACAATCTGATTACTTACTTCAAAGAGATACAATAGAAACTCTTACCAATAGAGTTAACACTTTAACACAAGAATTAATTGAACAAAATACAATTACTTCTAGTTTGATTGAAGATGTTTCTCAA
>Ga0209714_1001208_pt1 | contig 14251 bp, 7 predicted proteins | sample COGITO_mtgs_1104_5_FD_185517 | JGI IMG/M metagenome (GOLD analysis project Ga0209714, IMG submission 185517) | Pelagic marine microbial communities from North Sea - COGITO_mtgs_110414 (SPAdes) (version 2) | ecosystem: Environmental > Aquatic > Marine > Epipelagic ...
TGTAGTGTGTATCCCTTCATCTTCACAGCTCGTAGAATATGTCAGTAAGGGGAGAATGGAAAAGATTATTACTGAGTTCTTCATATTTAAGGCATGGGATCTTTCCTCTCCCTGTTGATGTTGGAAGAAAAATCTTCTCGTCCGAAATCTCGGCTTTGGTCGATAAAAACTTGACTCTGTCATATTTCTCCTGTCACTTCTTCTTAGTGTTTCATTATCGACCACTGTTTTGTTGTGGGTAGACCTTGAAGATATGGGCGGAGGAGGATTATCGATGGATGCCGGAAAACAGTTTAACTGGCATCCAGTGATGATGGTCCTCTCGTTTGACCTCATGACCCTCGCAATTCTTAGCTTCAAGCTCCCTCTCCTTCAGTCGATGGATCGCAGGATCAGGAAAAGTGCCCATGGCTTGAGCTGGTTTGCTGCTATCGGATGTGCGATATTTGGCCTGGTTGCAGTATGGCAGTCCCACGACAACACAGGCAACGGCACATTTATACCTAATTTATACAGCTTTCACTCCTGGGTTGGAATCGGCACGTTTTCTTTGTTCCTTGGCCAATTCGTGGCCGGATCTCTTCTCTATGGCTTCCAACTCGGCGAAGATAGCACTCGCAAGGTGAGGAAGCGTTTGAAGCGACCAATGATTAATTCTAGCGCGACAAAGGAAGGTGCTCAATTAAATCCTATTCAATCCTATAAAAGACCAAACATTAACCCGCCCTCATATTTTTGCCGTAACAGGAATTGATGGGAATCCACAAGTTCTTTGGAAGCTTGGTCTACTTTTTATTCGGAGCTACGATTATGCTCGGAATCCAGGATAAGGAGGGGTTTATTGGCTGTTCTTACAGAGACGTAACCCTAACAGAAAAGGACTCAAACCCAATTACTCACTTTTTTGATATTCCACTAGTATGCCGTGTCGGTCATTTTGTCGGCCTCCAGGTTGCATTGATGTGCTGTTTCGTTGCCTTCCTGAATAGGCCAAAGCAGTGATTGATAAGATAAATTTTTTGTTTGTTGCACTGGTTGTTCCTTCATTTCTTTATTTTTTCTACTCATCCTCATTATCCTCCTTGAGTAGCATTACTGAACCTCGTGAGGCTAGCAGCTCTACCCCACTCTTAGAATGCGTACCGGCGAATGCGCCAGACGACTCAAGCCTAAGTTTAGTGCTCCAGGTGGAATCCCAGATCAATTCAATAGTTTTGCCGTCGTTTTTGATAAACTTCCCATGCGAATTCTCAGTTGAATTCAAGGCACTTTGGAACGGCGTAAACTTTGCAGTGAATTTATTGTCAGCATATAGAAAGAGAGCGTTTTTGTGCGTGCGGAATGAATTAGGAAGAAGTCTACCCTCTTTAGAGATAGGGGTTACGGTAGCGGCGAAGGAACTGAGGAGATTTGATTGCTCATCCAAGGCTGGAACCAACTTAGCCCCTTTGTCGTCTCCAAATAAAGCTAGATCGGCACTGGTCATCGCCGTTACCCCAGATGCCTTCTCAGTTGTAATATCTGGTGCAGTCACGAGAGTTGCCTTCCACATCATTTCCCTCGCCAATTGTATGCTTGCCATTCGTGCTTCTTCCTCCTCTTGCATTTTTTTTGCAACATCACTATCACTTCTAACCTCTAAAAGATGCTGTCGTGGTGGTTTTCGTTTATCTTGCTCTTCTTTGTTCAATCTCACTGCTATCTCAAGGTCAGCTTCCTCTCTTCTCTGCAAAGCTGTTATTCGTTCTGCTTCTTCGCGAATGGATCGTTCCTTTAACAAACTAAACTCTCTTTCCTCTTCCTCAAGGCATCGCGATAATCGTTCAGCGTCCTCAACTAATGCCTGCTCGCTTAGTTCTCTTGCAAGGTCGCTGTCCCCAGAACGATGGAACTCTCTCCTGTCATTGTCGTTGTCATTGTGATTGTGATTGTGATTGTCATTGTCATGGGCGGTGGAAGCTCCTGAAGAAGCGCTCACAGCGGGTGGAAGCATACTATCATTTTCATCTTGAAGCTTGAGAGCAAATTCAACGTCCTCTCTTTCTTGAGCACCACTCGTAGCGCTCAGTCTCCTGGCCAATTCACTATCACTTCTTGTGAGTTCTGATTGTTGTTGCCGTTCACGACGAAGTGCCTCTTCCTCCTCCTGGAGCCGCTTAGCGAGAGCAAGAGACTCCGCATCGCGATCCCGCGCTTTTGGTTCTGCGCCCAATCCATCACTGTTCCTCCTGAAGCTCTCATGAAATGTCTCCTGTTGTGCAACACGCTTAGCAAGTTCATAATCACTCTCCAAAGTAGCCGATCCAGACAACTGTCGTAACAGATGAGTAGGCCTCTTCATAAATTCATCATCATCTTCTTTACCGTCTTTTCCGTCACAATGGACATATTCAGAGGAAGAATTGGAGGAAGCCAAGAATGAGTTTGAAGAAGACATGCCTAAATTCCCCTCAACAGAAGCACCGCAAGAGGGACAGAAACGCCCTGAAGGGGGAGTGGTTAAGCCACAATTGACACAAAATCCCATAGGAAAACAGGCCCTTCTTGATTCACTTTTTTTTCTAGTCGGCCCTCCCCCGAACCCCGAACCTCCGAACCCGAACACCCGAACCAGTCTCCTCTCGTGGATCCCAGTTAATTAGCTTGATACAGACTAAATTCATTCCATCTATATAGCTTCAATCGCACATCACTGTCGCCTACCATGGCTTTCTTGATGAATATTTTTGGTTCATCGGCCCCTCCCAAGGAATGGCGAACAACTTCTTTGACCACCTATAGCATGACAAACAGTCCACGTGAAACATCCTTCAGCAAACTTCGTCGTCACTCCTCTCAACTGCTGAATATGGACGATACTGTCTTTGCAGCGAACACCATCAGAACGGGACGGTATTCGTTGTTATCATTCATTCCCAAGGCCCTTTTTGGCCAGTTCAGACGACTGGCAAATATGTACTTCCTGTTCATATCAATGCTGATGCTGATAGGGTCGTATACAAGTCTCTTTGATTCGCCACTGCTTCCCTGGTCAACGCTGGGCCCCTTAGTGATCGTACTTATTCTGACAATGACCAAGGAGGGTTTGGAAGACATAAAACGCCACATTTCGGATCGCCAGATCAACAACTCCCCCTGCCACGTCATGGATGAAAGTGGAACCTTCATCGAAACCCAGTGGCGAGACGTTAAAGTTGGCGATATACTAAAAGTATCTAATAACGAGGATATTCCAGCAGACATTGTGCTCCTTTACACCCCTGAGGAGGACTCCTTAGCCTACATAGAGACTGCCAACATTGACGGGGAGACGAATCTAAAAATCCGCAATCCGGCACGGACCGGTGATACCACGGTCGCGTTTGACTCTGAAGCCGATATTTACCAACAGGAAGGAGAAATCGAGTTTGAGCGGCCCAACTCCTTCATTCACACCTTCACAGGTACTTTAGAAATGATGGAGAAGAAAACGGCGCTCGACCAGTCTAACCTACTCCTGCGGGGCTCAGTTCTTCGCAATACTCGATACGCGGTGGGAGCTTGTATCTACACCGGTTCCGAGACTAAAATAGTGATGAACTCACATGAGTCTAGGACCAAGATGGCATCAGTTGACGACACTATCAACTCGACCATTTACCTCATCATGGGCTTCCAGGTTGCTCTGTCCTTCCTAACACTCGTAGGCTATGTGATCTTTGATGCGAGAAAAGGTGACGAGCTATGGTATATCTGCGAGCAAGATGCGGAGAAGAACATCCCTGAGGGCATGGATACATTCAAAACTGGTTGTGCCTTCGAGGCTAAGAGCGCAAGCTGGGGTTTTTTCTTCACTTACTTCATCCTATACAACAATTTTATTCCGATTTCGCTCTACGTGACGGTGGAGATGTGTAACTACGCGCACGCGCATTACATTGATAATGACTTGAAAATGTACGACGCTGAACAAGACGTCCCTGCCGCGGCTCGGACTTCAAATCTGGGCTCAGACTTGGGTATGGTGGAATATATTTTTAGTGACAAGACTGGTACCTTGACACAGAATATTATGAGATTTCAGAAATGTAGCGTAGGGGGAGTCAGCTATGTGGTTGACCGTACGGAAGAGTCGTTGCTTGCTTCCGGGGACACTGTCAACCCAACTAACTCACATGACGACGAGGAGGCACAGCGCTTCTCCAACGCCTCGAACAAGGGCAGATCATCGTCGGTTGCAGTACAGCACGAGCCGATAAGAGACCTTAAATCGCTCGCAAATGTGGAAACGAATGTAAAAAAACGTTGCGATGACGCCTTTGACTTCGTGGCGACGCTAGGACTCTGTCACACGATCGTCGTGGAAACGGATGAGACGACTGGAGAGCGAACTTACAAGGCTGAAAGTCCAGACGAGGAGGCACTAGTCGATGCCGCGAAAAGCCTTGGTTTTGAGCTTTTCAGTCGATCTACTAGCGCGATTGTCGTTAAAACGAGTTCAAACCAAACCATAAGTTACAAAATTCACGCTACCATTCCCTTCGACTCCGCGAGGAAGCGAATGAGCGTTGTGATTGAGGCACCCGATGGTAGCTACGTGTTGTACAGCAAAGGAGCGGACAACATCATGCTCGGGCTTGCCAAGAAATCTGAGCAAGATTTCTCGACCCTCAACCAACACCTAAACGAGTATGCTAAAGATGGCCTGCGAACGCTTGTTTTGGCCAAGAAAGAGCTTAGTAAGGCGCAGTTCAAGAAATTCACACAGGCTTGGGATGCAGCCTGCGCCACTACGGAGAACCGTTATGAGGAGATGGCCAAGGCTGCCGCAACGATTGAGAACGGTTTGACGGTTGTAGGCGCGACGGCCATTGAAGATGCTCTACAGGATGACGTTCCGAATACTATAAATGAACTGATGAAGGCGGGAATTAAGCTGTGGGTGCTGACAGGAGACAAGATGGAGACTGCAATTAATATTGGCTACAGCTGCAAGCTATTGCAAGAGCAGATGACTCTTATAAAGCTTCAGAACAAGAACGATGACCCTGATTCCGTGAAGAACCAGCTTCGAGGCTTGGTAAACCACTTCGGGAAGGTGACGCGTGATCCCAAGAACTTTTTCCTGAGGTTTGGCAGGAACATGGGAAAGGGGGTGAAAAAAGTGAGGCACGTCGTCCGAGGGGTGGCCAAGAGTATTTACAACGCACCAATCTTTCGGCCGCAGAATAGTCTGGACTCCGAAGCTACCGGAACAGCTGGTGAGAGCGTTGACACTGAAAATGTCGACGTCGCTGTCGACGACTTCGAGATCGACGACGGTAGCAGCGACGAGGAAGAGACTGACCTTCCCGAAGGTGTCGACATTCAACAATTGCAATCAGAGTACCTCGCCATTATCATGGACGGCCCCTCACTCACAAACGTGCTGGGTGACAAAGAGGCCGAGAAACTGCTTTTGAAAATCGCCACCATGTGCAAGGCTGTGATTGCCTGTCGAGTCTCCCCTTCCCAGAAGGCCCTCATCGTTAAGCTCGTGAAAAATAGAGTGCAGCCCACACCGCTTACTTTGGCGATCGGAGACGGTGCTAATGATGTCGGTATGATACAAGAGGCGCAAGTAGGGGTAGGAATCAGCGGGAGGGAAGGACGCCAGGCTGTCAACTCGAGCGACTTTGCCATCGCTCAATTTAAATTCTTGAAGAGGCTACTGCTGGTTCATGGTAGGTGGAACTACAGGCGACTGAGCAAGTGCGTGTGCTACAGCTTCTACAAAAATACAGTCTTGGTTATGGTGCTATTTTTCTATGGTTTCTTCACTGCCTACAGCGGACAAAGTCTGTTCGAGGATATGGTGTATAGTGGCTTCAATTTCTTTTTGGGAATGCCCCCGCTAATGATCGGAATGTTTGACAAAGACGTAAGCGAAAAGACACTGATGACTTTTCACAAGATGTACATGAGCGGAAGGGAAAGAATCGATCTAAATGCCCCCGTTTTGGCTAGCTGGCTAACCCAAGGCTTATTTGACGGGGGACTGATTTATTTTATGACTTGGGTGATGGCACGGGATCTTGGAGGACTGTACGTTTTCGGAACGACTGCGTACAGCGCGTTAATTCTCTCGATGTGCTTCAAGGCGGCGAGTAATACCTACACTTGGAACGCTGTCGTGGCATTTTTCTGGATAGGGAGCATAATACTATTCGGGGGCATTTTCCTACCTATTTACAGCAGTTGGCCGAGCTACAGTCCAGCGTTCTACGGGGTCTTTGTCCAAATGGCAGAAAATGCACCCCTTTACTTGGTCTTGCTACTTGTCCCGACGACTATTCTGCTGCTTGACTTGGCAAAGAAACTCTTCAGGAGCATTTACCTGCCGAATCCGATCGACCACGGCATAGAACTGGACAGAGGCATCACGTACGATAGTAAGCAGATGCTTTTGGCATACAGCGGTGATGCCGAGGCCAGGCAGCGATATTTGATGGAAACTAAGGGTGCAACGGCCGACGACGGGATGTTCAAGTGGTGGAATGCTGTTAACAATAAGTTGCCGCGCTTCAAGTTCGATAGGAATAAACTCAGGAGCTTGAACAGGAACATAAGTGAGAAGGAGAAGAAGGATCTAGGCATAGTCGACACCGAGGAAGAGAACACCATACACTCCTTTGCTTTCGATTATGTCAGTAGAAATGTCGGTATCGGGGCAAGCAATGAGGCGGAGAGCAGCCGGAATTTAAGCAGGATAAGTGAAGACACCGCATAATGGATAGTGGTGGTGTTGTTACAAAAACGTTTCAACTTTTACAACTTTTATTTACACTGTCACGACGCACGCTGGCGCTTAGGGCGCCTCCCACTCTTCTCCTCAGTGGTGGCATCATTGTTATTGCTGTTGTTTGTGGTGGTGGAGCCTCTCGATCGCTTGGTGCCCGAATTTTTACCCTTCTTGCTGGTTGTTTCCGACTTTACTTTTACCCCAACACTTCCGATGTTGGCCAAGATAGCGTTGAATTCGGCTGCCTTGAGCTTATTATTGACCAGGCAAAACTTTACCCCTCCGATATCTGCACTGCTGTCCTTCACACACTTAAAGAGCATGTTCGTTTGCTTCTTGCAGTGTTCTTCCAAGGTGGTTTCCGTGGAGCGGGACCCCTTGGCGCAGTTGTAAAAGTCCCGGAGCAGGCCGTTGTCAATGCCTGCGTCCGTGGGCATCTCCGCAGCCACAGAGGCGAGGCTCTCACCACATAGCTTAATCAGCTCAGGGAGAGCGCACAGCTTCGACAACATACCCTCTTCGTCCACAAAATCTTCGTACTTAAAATTGCACAGAGAGCGACAGCAGTCCTCGTACTGTAGCTGAGTGATTTTCTTGGAAGCTACGAGCCTTAAAATTCCAACAAACCCCTCCTCGTACGGCAGTTCCTTCTTGGTGAGTTCCCTGGCCTTCTGCGCGTCGCGTTCAGCCTCTGTCTGGTTCTGCTCCAGCCAAAGTTGGCTTGTGTCATTGACCTCGTGCTCATCAGGTTGGGAGGAGAGGGATACATTTTTCTTCGATTTTTGGTCCTTTTCTTTCTGAATCTTGGCACGGTCGAGCATGCCCTTCGCGCAGATCAGGTTGTCGTTGAGGAGACTGTGGTACTGCATGAATAGGTACATTCGGGGTCCGACGTAGGCGAACTCAAAAGGCTGTTTTGAATTGGACGCGCCTCCAGCCTTGAATTTGACAGGGTCAGATTGCTTCACAAGGTGGCTGCCGTTCGCATGGTCGCGACCAACATAAGATTTGGCAGCTTTGTCCCCAACTATTGAGAGGATGCTACCGCCCTGCAGGAAGCCTACGCCGTATGGGAGCTTAATTTCGTATTTCTTCTCTTCAGGGTTGTAACCGATAACATGGCCGTCCCCGAAGGAAGTGCTGACCATGACGCCAGGTGGGTAGATCGGATTCCGCGTGTCGTTAGGATCATAGTGATGCGTCTCTTGCAACACCATCTCCACTGGATAGTCGTAGAATGGGCGCATAAACTCGAGCCAAATCCTGCTCGTGCTGTGGGAGAAACCCGTAAAGGCCTTGATGAGCATGTAGCTGTGCCGGTGGTAAGACATCCAGGCGTCAGAGAGGGGCTTATAAGTAGGCTTCACATTCTCGGCGGTTTTGGTGTTCTGTTTGGTGTACTCCACAAGACCACGGCTCTCCCAGTAACCCGCGTAAGTCGCGATCTGCTTCTTAAGAGTAAGATCTAGCGAGCCCCGGAAGTAAAGGCCTTGCAGGTCCTTCCACCTGAGATTGCACTCTGACCTCAGTTGTCTCCACTCTTTATCCTTCTGCAGAAGCCTGTTCATAACGATGGGCAGAACCGCGAAAGGATTTTTCCCGACGTGCTCGATGATCTGGTCTCCGAAGGGACCGTACAGCCTCTTGATCGCATTGACGTGGGATGTGGTGAAGGTGCGCCGCTTGAGCTTGTACTGCAGACGACCGACAGGCTGGCCGTCATTTTCTTCCTTTTTCTTGAAAATTGTTATCTCCTTCACCACCGGATCCATCTGCCGTATCGTCGCAGTGTTCACATCAATAATTCTATCCAGCTCGAACCTCTGCTCTTCAAGGATAAAAAGCTCGTTTTCGTAGTGGTTCTTCAGGCTCTTGGCTCCCTCATGGTTCTTCACATTATCTGTTATTTTTGTTTTGATAGGCACGACAGAGTCGTTAAGGTAGGAAGAATCCTCAGGGGTCCGTGATGAAAAAAGGAGAGGGTGGGCATTGGAAAGGTAGTCGGATGGGAGTAAGCTATAAGACGGGGTGACTGGGGTTGGGTTGTTGTTTTTGTCAGGGGCGAAAAGGGTTGAATAGGAAGCCGACTCGTACTTCAAAGAGGCGGAAGCGGGTGGTTGAGGAGGGTCAGCGGCGGCGGTGGAAGCGGGTGCGTCTTCTTGCGGCGAGGCGATTTCAGTTGAAGCATTATCATTCGTAGCAGCATCATTTGTAGCTGCGTCAGCATCGGTCTCATCCTCCATTTTGACGCCCTCCGCATTTGTATCTTCAGTTTTAATTTCAGGAGCAGCCTTCTCCTCCGCTGCCTTCTCCTCCACCGCCTTCTTCGGCCTCTTGTCCCTCCTGTTATTCACCATAGCCCTGAAGTCCTCAATCAGACCCTCAGCCTCCTGGCCAATCTCCCTCTGCTCTTGCTGCGATAAGCTGGTCTTGAGCGCGTGTCCCTGGAGGAGCAGGGGGCGGAAGAGCGCGATGGTCTCCTCGAGGTCGGTTACTCGTGCAGCGAACAGGTGCAGGCACTTGATGAAGTCCACCCACGGCGTCGTGCGGGGGGTGGTGGAGGAGGGAGACTTTTCAGAACGCTGGAGTGAGGGGAGGGAGAGGTGCTTGCGGATTTGGTCGAAAAGGAGGGATTCGGTAACCGTGGGCGGTGTAGGAGGAGGGGGGATGGAAGTAATCGTTGTGGCTGGCGTAGAGGAGGGTACTGGCGGCGTGGAAGATGGTTTAGGGGGGACAAATGTAATTGTCCCGTAGGATGCCTGAGAAGCAATCTCCTTCTCTGTTTCCTCCGATCTCAGCTTGTGGAAAGGTTGCGCCTGCTGGTGATTCTGCTGCGCCGGTTGCTGATAATTGACTTGATGCTGTCGCATGTCGCCAGGGCGGCCCGCGTCCATTCCCAGCCTTCCCTGCTTCCTGAGCCTATCCTCACGCATCTCAACCATCTCTCCCAGCTGTCTTTTGGCCTCCGCCTGCACACCGTCGGGCAAAAAATATATAAACTCCCCGAGCAAGTCCGGGTGATCCCAGAACAGCCCGCTAACTTCGTCTAATACCTCCTTGATTCCCCGTTGCTCCTTCTGGTAAGTGTGGAGGATCTCCAGAAATTTTTTGTACGTATCAGGAGAGTATTGGAAGCGCTTTTTAATCGTGGTGACGTAGTTGATTGCGTGGTTAAACTCCACGGGCTGCTGGCCAGGCTGTTGCTGACCAGGGACTTGGTTATTAGGCGGAGCGGGGGGGTAGCTGTTGTTGTTGAAGTTGTTGTTGGGGTTGTTGTTGCTGCTAAGGTTATCGTAGTTGCCTTGCTCGCTGCCATCCTGTGGAAGCGAATTCTTGCCATCGTCGAAATTTGTGCTTACGTAACCAGGTGCACCCGGTCCGTACAGCACAGTGGGGTTCTCTTGCCCCTCAGCCTGATAGACCACCGTCGGTGGTCCCCTCCCATCCACAGGTAGCTCAATCTTGTAGCCCTCGGGCAAGAATTTCTTAAAACCCAAAACTAGCTTCTTATTTCCCGCGAAAAGCGTGGACACTCGGTGGATCACTCCTGGAATATCGTCGTCGAGGTACTGAGTCTGGGGATGGTTGTTGTTGTTAGATGTTGGGGAGAGAGTCGAGGCAGGGGCAGAGGTAAAAACAAAATTGGAGGAGGAAAGCGTCGGGAGAACTTCCAGAACGCGGGAATCATGTTCACTCGCTAAAGTCTCGGCCATCCAACTGTCTGTATCAAAGGCTGTAGCTGAAGTCGTCTCTTTCTCGTCTTTCTGGGCATCCCCATCGACGTCACTTGTGCCTTTGCCATCGCCACCAGCACCGTCATCAACATCAACATCCATGTCCTCCTCATCTTTTGGCCCCACCCTCTCTTCTTCCTTGGGGGGCTCTACATAAAACGGAATATTTCCCTCATTCCAGTCCCTTACCACAGCGGCCGCTACTTTCTCTCCTCCTCCCACCTCTCCTTTCTTCTCCCCAACCATTTCCAGAAACTTCCCAACATCCCCCTCAAAGTCCCCAATGTTGTAGAGGGTAGCGAGGTCCCTGTGGTCACACCGACTGAGAAGCTCTTTCACAACGGGAAGAGTGGGCGCTGTGTCCGGATCGACACAGTTTCGGAGAAGGGAGTCCTCATCCTCAGCGTAGACGACCCCCGGGGAGTCCAAGAGGACAATGTCAGAGGAAAGCTGAATCTCTTGCATCTGAGTGGTGTGACCCCCAGTAGGGGAAATAGCGGCCTGTCCATTGGTGCCCACCAGCGAGTTAATCAGACTGCTCTTTCCAACGTTGGGATAGCCAATCACCCCAACCGTAAGGGGCTTGGATTTGTCTGGGCGCGAGTCTGCATGGCTTTGCAGGAGGCTGAGGAGGAACGGGATTCCCACAGAGTTAGGGGGAGAGCCGGTAGGAGTGGTCGAGGAAGTTACAGCTACCGTTGGGTGCGTTTTCCGGAGAGTATTGAGCCAGCCTTCAACCGATGAGCGGGGCACAAGGTCGCACTGCAATCGTCAAAGGCATGAGGGTACGGCAGAAGAGCAGAGGAGCAGAACAGAGAGAGGGTGGTAAACATTAATGTTGTATAAAGTGTGTGGTATATGGTGTTTGTGACGGAAGACGAGAGAAAAGAATGGAATGCAAGTAGTGGTTAAGAGTGAATTGGTTAGAAGCGTTACAAGGATTGTGCGCCAGAGCAAGAGTAAAAAGCTTGCATTTTTTCCCCTCAATCCCTCCAAGAATTCTACTTACCTTGTTCATAACAATCACGACCTTCTTCCCTTCCTCCTCAAAAGTTCTGCAACGCGTCTCTCCAACTCTTCTACCGTCAACAACCCCCAAAACAACGTCACTAGCCCCAACAACCTTCTTGAGCTCCCGCAAGTAAGTGAATTTCTTCATAATGTCAAGGAAACTATTGTAGATGTGTTGACGGCTACCTAGCTCCATCTTCACCTCGTCAAGATATTGGATCGCATCTTCCACCGTAAGTTCGTTCATCTTAGGTCCGTTCGGATGCAGGGGGAGGAGAGGTGTTGGGAAGAAGACGAGATACGAGAGCAGAACCTTCGGATCTCACGATGCGCCAATTATAAAAAGACTAACGGAGCGTTCCTTTATCACAGGGCTGTTAATCAAGTCTGAGTCGGCGACGAAGGGGAAATTGGTCAGTCAAACGCACTGTAAATAAAAATATCAGGGACCAAAAATCAACAGGGGGAGACGCTCATTTCGTGTGACGGAGGGCTTCACAAGATTACGGCGCGAATTTTTAGCATTATTGACACTCACCTACGAGAAGATCCAACCCTTGACGGTTTTAAACAACGAAAAGCAAAATTCAGCCAACTTTGTGTGTTTTGGGGAGGACCACGACCGACGAGGCCGTCGAAGGTCGAAGGAAGGCCCTCGCGGAAGTTGGTGGGTGAGTGAATTAAAATAACAGAGGAAGAGAAGCAATAAAAACCCAAAAACCGAAGAACGTAGCTACACGGTAGGCCAACAGTACCATGTCATCTGAGGTTGAACAGACCCTCGCTCGTATCCAGAGTCACAAGGGGGTGAAGGGTGTTTTGATTGTGAATAAGGAGGGTAAGCCTTTTGAGTGGGGGAGGGAGGGTTGTAAGCACTATTGGAGGTTTTCGAGGGAGTACAGACGCTAGTGCGACCACTTTTGACAATTCCTTGGGTAGTAGAAGACCGTATACTCTCTCCACCCCTGAGTAGCTAGCTGTGTTGCAGAGTTGAATTTAGCTGTGCTGCCTTGTTGCCATTATCTTTTTGCAGGAAAGCCCGTGTTTACGTCGGCTGCCCGACATTTTTTTTAGCTAACAAAACAGTCTCACTTCACCCCCCTCCACAGGTTCTGCCATCCGCTCCACCCTACCTGCTGAACTCACATCCACCTACTCCGCCCTAATTACCCAACTTGCTGCCAAAGCTTCATCGGTATGCCGGACCCTGGACACAACTGACGATCTTACATTTCTTCGAGTAAGAAGCAGGAATCACGAGATTATGGTTGCTCCAGACAAAGAATATTTCTTGGTTGTGGTGCAAAATCCCAACGGGGAATGAGTTCTGGCAATGAATGAGCAGAGGAGTGGCTCAATGTGAGGTTCTGTAAGATTAGCTAAGAATATTACTGCAGTTGCGCCCAAGTATACAATTTCTGCAGTTGCGCCCAAGTATACATTTCCTATTTTATAGTTATTCATTTTTACCGTCAATCTACACGGAGTTTCCCTCAACGACATAACCATCTGGCTCGGTCCAGCTTGTTTCCCCTGTCTCCTCACAGAAGTAATAGTCTGCATCGTGTTCTGCATCATAAAACTTTGCCCAAGTACTCTTCTGGAAGCCGAAGCTTTCTTTGACCTCATCTGTCATCTCCTCGGGTAACTTCTTAACCTTCTTCCCACCTTTACTGCTGCTGCTGCTTATATTTCTGGCCATGGGATTCTCCATCAACTCAATAATGCCACCATCCTCACTATCTTTCTCTCCGGTTCCAAGGCTGTGAGCTGCAGTCATGTTTGCTACGCTGTCATCTCTGCCCCGTCTTTGGGAGTGTTTTTTCTTCATCGCAACGCTACAGAGTCCCAAAAGCACCGCGCAAGCGAGACAAGCAATACCAAGTAAGACACCTTTGCAGTCAGCAGCCGAAATGTTATTTGGGTGGAGACAATGGCCAAGCAGATCGTAGTCGCCAGCTTTCACATTCGTAGCCTTCTCTGGATCATATTTATTAGCAGGCACAATTTCTTGGCCATTTCCGTAGGTGATTTGTTCGAATTCGATTCCACCCTCTCCCAGAGTTAAGGAATTGAATAGCGTGGTGTCCTCTGCTGACAAATCGCCATTAGAAGTGCTGCTGACTTCAGTCAAAATCTGGCTGAATTCATCACCATCGCTCATTACACTATTCATATTGTCGACCATCGTATCGCTGCTACTACTTGCCATATCTTCGCAGCCATCCTCCCCAATACACCGAATGGGATAAGAGATTTCGATTTCAACCTCCCCGGCTCCAGTCAGGTCCCTCCTGACATTCGTACCCCCAACCTTGACGATATTAACAATAGAATTCTCATTTTCATTCGTCCTCTTAATAGCGTCGGCAAGGAGCGACAAAAATGTAGCCCTTTCGTCCGCATCTGTCGGCAGCGCGCTGAGATCCAATCCTAAGTCAAGCATCAGCAAAAGCACAACAGTCTTGGAAATCAATTTGTTGTCAGGAATATTTTCTGAACTCGGAGCAGAAGAAGGCGCATTTGTGTGCGACCTTGTGGGTGTACTCGTGTGTGATCTTGTAGGCGCATTTGTGTGTGATCTTGATATTGAAGGCGCATTTGTGCGGGAGCTCGTCGGGGCTGCACTAGGGGCCGGACTCACAGTCGGCACGGCCGAAGGGTGACTAGAAGGTGCTGGGCTATTCGTTGGGGCGCTACTAGGGGCCGGACTCACAGTCGGCACGGCCGAAGGGTGACTAGAAGG
>Ga0209714_1001216_pt1 | contig 14205 bp, 12 predicted proteins | sample COGITO_mtgs_1104_5_FD_185517 | JGI IMG/M metagenome (GOLD analysis project Ga0209714, IMG submission 185517) | Pelagic marine microbial communities from North Sea - COGITO_mtgs_110414 (SPAdes) (version 2) | ecosystem: Environmental > Aquatic > Marine > Epipelagic ...
AAAGTGGGAAACTTAATTTCTGGACTACATAGTGCTGAAAATCTTTGAAAACACACTCGTCTCATCATCTTATCGTCTGTGTTATTTTTGTGGTAAAATTAAAAAAAAATGCCCCCCAAAAAAGCAACGAAATACGGCTTCCCCCCGACTGTCCCTCGGTCCCCCCTCCCCCGTCTCATGACCTTCAACACCCTCGCAACCCGCAAACAGTCCGTCCCCCCCTCCCCTTGGATCGCAATATCGTTCGGGTCGTTCACCAGCATGCTGGAGAGGTGCCCGGGGTTCTTCGGCAGGGCCTTCTTCGGGGAGGTCGACGGGGGGACCGAGGAGGAACGGGTGAGAATGGCGTGGAGGATGGATAATAATTGGGTCAGTGTTCTGCCCAGCCAGAAGCAGACGAGAATCAACATTTTTCATTTGGTGTTTGTGCTGGGGAGGAATTACTTCACTGAGAAGAGGATGACAAGTGCCAAGATATTGAGGCTGTCTGATATTCACATTGAGGGTGAGGGTGGCGTTAATGGCGTTAATGGTGTTAATGGCGTCAATGGCGTCAATGGCGATGAAGGCGAGGGTGGCGATATAGGCGATAAAGGCAAACTCGATCTGGAGAGGGCGGAGAAGGGCGAATGGGGCCTTGTGGAACTGGAGGATTCCAAGAAGAAGGAGGTGCAGACTCTCCTCGACAAGACCTCTGGCAACCCCGGTTCCCAGAAGGGTATCATGGACGAGTACAACACCTTCCTGTCGGCGGTTAAGTCCGCGAGGTACATCGCGGAGTATGGCGTGGAAAGGTGGGCGAGGGAGGGGGAGTGCTGCGATGTCAGGAGGGTGGAGGAGGAAGGGGTGAGAGAGGAGGGGGTCACATATAAAAAGAGAAGAAACAAGAAAGAGAAAGCAGGGAAGAAAATAACAAAAAAGATCGACGACAAGGACGGCGACGACGAATCCGACTGTCCTTCGATGTCCGACTGTGCTTCTACTTCCGATTCCGAAGACGGCGGGAACAGGCCGGCACAAGCGAGGAAAACGAAATCAAAAAAAACCAAGCGCCGGGCCACGTCTCCGACTTCTCCTTCTTACGACAAGGACGATACCAGGAAACGGAACAAGAGATCAAACGCCAGCGGTAACGGCAACAACAACAACAACAACGACAAGAACAGCAACATTAACAACAATTACAACAATAAAAACAAAGGCAACGGCAACGGCAACGGGCCGGTGCCGGTCCAACCATTCTCAGCTTCCTGCAGATCATGCCTGACGAAGATTTCTGACCATTCTGTACTCCTACATCAGCAGGATGACGAATGGGGTACTTCTGGCGGAATGTTAGTTTTTTCACGTTGCAAAAATATCATAATAGGTCCTAGTCAAACCGAGGATGGGCGACACCACCAACAGAACGGGACGATGCATGCTAACAATCTCAACGATTCGGTTGAGGATATGGGAGATGAAGGGATCAGGAACCTGAACTGTCTTAAATGCCAGAAATTCCTCGGTATTCTGAGGCCTGGTACTGATGGTGGCGCTGGCACCAACGGCGAAGACGGCGATAGCGACAAGGCGCAACAACGAAGAGAACGTAACAAAGGGGATAAATATGTTCTCTTCAACCGTTTTGTGAAGAAGATTCTACTTCCTCAAGAAGATTGGTCTGATGACTTACAACCAGCGCTGCAACCAACTTCAACTTCAACTTCAACTTCAAATTCAGCACCACCAGCGGCTGCGGTTGCAGTAACATCATCATCAACCGAAATTGTTACTGAACAAGTTGGTGACGAGGACGATTACAAGAACGTGCATGAAAATCCTGATATTCAGCGTTGTACTGGTGTTCCCACCGGTGGTACTATATATTCCACCGATGGTGACTATAACGACAGTGAGACGATCCTCAAGAAACGCATCGTTGACCTGGAGAATATGATGGTACTTACCATCGCCAGGACGGAAGTATTGGAGAGGGAGTTGGCGATGAGGATTCTTAAGGACTGAGGGGGAAGGGATGTATTATGTTAGCAAATGCACATGCACAACACAAAACGCATAACCATGCGCAATATAACAAAGTAAACGGAGAGGTCGAAGAAGGGATTCTCGAGTAGCGAATAATTGTCATTTTGTTATTTTGCTGCTTCATTGCGTCTATATTAAACATCGAATGGAACGGAACGGAGAATGCAAGAGAGATGGATAATAGAGATGGTTAATTGTGGATCCGGTAATATCTCCCTTCCTATATATCCTCCAAAATCCCCCCGACAAAAGGTTGAAATATTAAGCTCCCAATAAGAACTATGCTGAAATTTGGAATTTTAGCCGATATCCAATATGCTCCAATAGACGACGGTTATTCGTTCTCCGGTACGCCCCGATACTACCGCCATTCCCTCTCAACAGCCGGAGTAGCTGCCTCTCACTTCCAGTCTGAGAACGTTGACTTTGCAATAAATATCGGCGATACTATCGACGGTAAGTGCGCAGAGACTGCCTCGAAGGCGCTTGGAGAAGTGTGCGATAAACTTCTGGAATATAAGGGGGAATGGTATGGTGTCATAGGGAATCATGAGCTGTACAACTTTGGAAGGGAGAGGTGGGGTGGGAGTATATCTGATGTCGGTGATAAGCAGGGTATTAATTGCGAGGTTAAGGAGGAAGAAGGTAGCGGCGAATTGGTAGGTTATTATTCGTTCGACCGTGGTGACTTTCGATTCGTTGTACTCGACTGCTATGACATCACATCTCTTGACAGACCTGTTTCCACATCAGCCAAAGGGAGGGAAGCCAAAATTATCCTCGATATTAATCCTAATGACGATAAGAATTCGCCGGTGGGTCTCAAGGATGACGAAAGGAGGTATGTCGCCTTCAACGGCGCAATTGGGACGATACAGATGGACTGGATTAGGAAAACTCTTGAAGATTCACAAAGGAATTCATTGAATGTTATAATTATTTCCCACGTCCCCTTCTATCCCCCAGTCGCTCCTAACGCAACGACGCTCTGCTGGAACTACTCTGACGTGTTATCATTGCTCGGAGAGTTCGATTGCGTGAAGGTGTGTTGTTCTGGTCATACGCACAACAGTGCCCACAAAAGGGACCCAGAGTCAGGGATACAACATTTTGTGTTCGCTGCGGCGTTAGAATCACCCCCCCCTATTCATACGTATGCTATGATCACGCTATCTAAAGAATGTATAGAGGTGCAGGGATACGGCGACGAGGAGGGTAGAACGGGAAAGTACGAGCTAAAATAGTTTAAGAAAATGTTTATAGGTAGACCAAAAAGGTTGTTAGTGTGTTGGTCAAAATTGTTGTTTTCATTTAATGTCATTTCGATCTACTGCTGTCATCACAATTCACTCATTCACTCATTCACTCATTCACTCATTCACTCATCAGCACACTGTCATCTCGCGCTCAAATAGCCCTCAGGCATTTCTCCTTCCTCGACATCTTCGAGGAGCTTTGTGGTGAATTTCTTGCCCAGCACTGCCACTTTATCCGTGACACGCTTGGGAACAAATGGCCGAATGATTTTGTTGTAAAGCAAGACGGCCGCGGCGGTGTTTCCGCAAGAAGTTATGCGCGCTGTACTCTCTGGGTAATGTTTCTGAGTGTTCATTATCTTGAGCATTAGTCGTAGGGCGGCGGGAGTGAACTGGAAGAAACCGATAGATGCAACGTTCAGCAAATCGTGGCGCATATACAGCTTGTTCAGCTCGCAACTTTTGCGATGAAGGACGAGATTGAAATAAGCATCGAGGGCGAAGCTTCCCCTCATCAAAAGGTCGCAGAGATTATGCTTCATGACCTTTCGGAGGTCATAGCTTCCAACGTCAACGCTGGTTATCAAATTTCCATTCCTGTCTTCACCACCCCCAACCAGCATCAAGCCATCTTTTCCAAGGCACTCCCTCAGTTCTTTGAAGCTCTCCAGTTCATAGGGATACGGCAACACACCGGTTTCACTTTCAATTCGGAGAAGCTCGTCTGTCAGGGATGCAACATCATTCTCAAGGCGAAAAGAAGACATTGCAATGTATGCCTTTGCAGCTTCTTCTACATTTTGGTTGTAGCCTCGAATGAATCGGAGTAAAAACCAATCGTGAGTCAACGATCCATACTTTTTAATGTGAGGGAGATCAAGTGTTGTTGCGAGAATAGAACGAAGGTTGGAGATTGAAGTGGACTCATCAGCAGTTGGGGGAGATTTGTTTGTGGGCACAGGAGATGACCCAATTCCATCTACCTGAACCTCCATGATGTGTTTCTTGGTACAGCTCTTTGTTTTTGCAGCCGGGTGAGAAAAATGGGTTTATTGATGTAATGTCAGTGACGAAGGCCATCAAAAATCCCAAAAAACGCAAACCGCAATCCAGCATCACATTATTAAGACTGAAGCAAAATTTATGACGCTAAAAATAACCCTGCTATAACTATTTCCCAACTCCTATCTATCTTTCTCCTTCACCGTTTTAAACTCAATCTTCTCGTACCTCATCGACTTTTCTTTCCTTAATAATAATGGAATTAAATTGAGAGATGCTTTCTTCTTTTTAAGGCTGCCAGTCTTTACATCATCTAAACATTAAGGTACTCACATTATATGCAACCGCCTAATATTCACTATCCAGTGAAACCGCGGTAGAAGGACAAACATGTAAGTATGCCGAGCAGAAATTCCAAGCTCACAAACACTAAGGAGATCACATTTAGAATCACATCCAGCCTCAGAACATATATCTGCAGAGTGAGGAAATACGAGTGTCCCACAATCATAGGTATAGCGAGGGCTGAAAACGAATAAAACCGAGGTTAGCTACTTGCGCGCGCATTCATCTCTTAACATGAAGAGGAGACACCCGAGCCAATCATATAATTCTCTCGAACAGCATCGCTGTTACTCACCTATGCTCCAGAGAAGTGGGGGGATCTGCTCCGTTTTGTTTCCCTGCGAGCGATAGGGTGGGTTAGAAAATGATGGACACGCTTTTTCACACATTTCCTGGCCCAAAAGGAAACGAAAACATCAAACTCACTCTGCTACTCAGTGTAATTCGGGCATTCTCTATGAAAGCAAGCATGAAGAGCATCACAAATTCCCACTCAAGTGCTGTCTCAGGGTAGTGGTAGACATAAGATTTGTAGCAAAGAAGACAAAAGTTCAGTATTACCCATGAGAGAGAGTACCAGCCGTTAAAGTAGAGGAGAATCTGTAGGGGTAGTGATGAGAGCTGCGAGCGGGCGGGAGTGAGTGTGAGTAGGGGGAGGGAACTGAGGCAAAGAAAAATTGACTTACAATCTGTTTGCCTGCGAAATATCAGAAAACATCAGGGCAGAGAGACGGACAAAAAAGCGAGAGAAGCGAACAAAACAGCGGTTAGCAATTGAGTTAGTCAACTTTGAAACTTCACTTTGAAACTTCATGGAGAGATCAATGAGAAGATGAGAAGATCGCGGAAAGTCTTGAAGGGCGGGTTCCGTACCATAGTCGTCAGAGGCCATAGTTATTTATTCAGTGTTGACTCAAAAGGCTTAAATAGGTTTAAAAAAGCTATTGCCGAAAAAAAGTAAAAATAAAATAAATCGGGTCGTTCACCAGTGCAACTCCTCCAGCATAAAAAAACAACTGATGGTAGGTATTTAAGTTTATTTCATCTCATACAACCCTGCAACCCATTCAACATGCGCCAAGCTATTATTAAATGACGACTAACCCTCACCCCTCCATCTCCACTGTGTCGTTAGGACCTCTCACAGATCAACAAGTTGGGGCCCAGTGGGCATTCTCTCTCTCCTGAGGAGCTGAGCGGGTTGGAGGTGAGCATATTTACTACCGTTACCGTAGCACGGCTTATCTTTCCATACATTGCGCCTGTCTGACCCTCTTAACACCCCCCACCCCCTCCATCGCTAACTCCCTACAGGTTGCCATGATCCAGCGCCAGCAGGAAGAGAAGATGCCCACCCCGCTTTCTTTTTGGGGCCGGGTAATTGGTGAAGAGAATGACTATTTGATTGCTTTCGCGTTATCGGCAGGCTATGGCTTCCCCAACAAGAAATTTTACTTCTGCACTAACCAGAACTTCACTTTAAAGCAGCTCCCCGAGCTCAATGAGGAGTATGTGAAGAAGAGTGAAGGGGTTGGCGGAAGGTTCAGGGGAGACCCCAGCTTTCCGCTTGAGGAACCCCAAGACCCCGAACCTGATGCGGAGGAGGGAGCCGAAGTGGAGTCCTTTAGAGAAATTCACAGACTGGCTAATACCGTGAGGACGATTGACCATGATGTTGCTGTCATTCCTAAGGGGAGCTACATCGCCGACGCCGCTCACCAAATTATCAAGAACAAGGGTTACGAGGGTTTGAGTTATGCCGCTGCTGGAGATTTGAGGAATTACCTGCACTTCAGAAAAGCCGAGAGTGCCTTCGCTGTCGCTGCTTTGGAGAAGCCTGGTTTGCCAGCTGCCGGGGATGTTTTCGATCCCATCACGGCTGACAAGCCCGCTGGCGCCTGGAACATCAACTACGATGGAAGCAATACTAGTGCCTACTTAAGGAGTACCTATTGGCCCGGTTATTTCTTGTACCAGACTATCGGCAGTGCTGACTTTGGGGGTGTCTATTTTGGCAACGGTCAGCCCAACAGGGATCTTGCTTTCGGTCTCTGAGAATGATTAGATGGATGGAGAGATGTCTGGGGTGTGGGATGACCATGTTTTAATGTGTAACCCAATAGATTAAAAAAATAAAAAAGGGCCACTTTCGGGTTTGAGAGTGTTTGTTTGTGTTGTTCCCACTCTTCAAAATTTTGCTGTCTACTTATTTCTTCAGCTGTAGCAGGGGTCTCTCAAACTCTTGAAACCCTGTTGCCAGATTTATCATATATATGATAGAACATGTCCATTCGTCTGTCTACTTATTCAGCCGTAGCAGGGGTCTCATCAAACGTCGACTGTCTACATTCAGCCGTAGCAGGGGTCTCATCAAACGTCGATAAACCCCTTACCGCTGCCAGATTTATCATCGATGGGAATAACCTGTCCATCCACATTAACTTCAATTGATCTGATTGAATCACTGTCTGATTCCAAACTAATTGCCCCCCGTTTTCCGTTCGAACCAACTACAAAGAGTTGCAGCCGCAAAGACAGCGAATTGTTCACTACCATCTGCTGCGAATGGTGTGGCGGAGAGAACACCAGCGGCCCATAACCCAGCAAATTTCGAATTCTTTCATTTTTACCAACCATAAATTTTGCTTCTTCCAGAGTTTTCTCGTGTTGTTGCTGGGAAACATGGATACTCTCCGACATCTTACTAACGAGCGGCTTTACAAGACCTCCCAACAACTTGACAATGGGAGGGGCGTTCTTTGTTGCAGCAGCAAACACTTGATCAATGTTCTCTTGCCGCTTCTCGGTCTCAGTGAGTGGAGAGCCTACAAGCTTCTTAACATTGCGGGTGATCTTACTAAAAAACGGTCTGTGTTGCTGCCTTGCACATATTTGCACCGCCCCTCTACTTCCGAGGAGTACAGTTGCCCCTCTACTTCCGAGGAGTACAGTGAGCATAAAAGAACGAGCCCTTCTCGAGCGCTGTTATTTTTGCTGTTTTTTTCGGGAAGTTAAGCCACACACAAAAGGAAACACCACGTACGCCACTTTTTGTGACAAGACTTGCTAAAGTGATCGAAATTATATAATTTTCCCCATACATTCGCACATTCGCAATCACGACACAAGAGCGCTTTAAATCCTTAAAAATACTTGACTCTGCTGAAATAAGCCTCCTAAGGCATTTGGCAGGCTCCCCTTAAGAAGAGAGAAATGCGGAGCAGTGCAATCAAAATCGTGCGCTCCACCATCCGTACTGGGAACAGATCTCATTTTCACTCTCTGGCAAGCGCATCTGACCGCAGATCACCGTCTGCAAGCCCTCTGTACTCTCCTCCCAACCCTGCCCTGCCTTACAGACGCCTGTTCTCTAGTAACGCGCAAAAACGTGACCCATACCAAGTTCTTGGGTCGACTCGATCGGCTTCAAAGTCAGACATCAAGAAGAATTACTTCAAGCTTGCCAAGAAGTACCATCCAGACACTAACAAAGACGATCCACAGGCGGAACAAAAATTCAAGGAGGCAACAGAAGCCTACGAGATTTTGAGTGACGACGACAAAAGGCAGGCCTATGACACGTTTGGACACGCTGGAGTGGACAACAGTGCGGGCGGGGGTAGTGGCGGAAACCCTTTCGGAGGAGGCAATCCGTTTGGAGGCGCGGGAGGGTTCCAGAATGGTGGTTTTCACTTTCACCAGCAGGGCGGACAGAATGTAGACATTGATATTGAGGATTTATTCGGTTCGTTTTTCGGGGGACAGCAGCGACAGCGCGGGCCACGCCGCGGTGCCGATCTGCAGATGAGACTCAGGCTAGGGTTCATGGAGGCCATCCAAGGGTGTAAAAAGGAGCTGAATGTGGCTTACAACAGCCGAGATCCCTCCACAGGGCGCGTAGAGACTACAAACAAATCGGTCACTGTCGACGTTCCGGCGGGGGTGGAAAGTGGTATGGATCTCCGACTGAAGGGACAGGGTGCCGAGGGCGACCCTGGGGCTCCCAAGGGAAATTTGTTTGTTACAATTGAGGTTCCTGATGTCGACCCCGAGGGTTATTTTAACAGAGACGGAAACGATGTGCATGTCGAGATACCTATTAGCTACGCTGAAGCTGTTCTAGGGGGTGCCGTTGACGTAAAAACGCTGAATGGGAAAGTGGAAATGAAGATTCCTAAAGGAACGCAGGTTGATACAAAATTGCTCATGAGGGGGAAGGGAATTATGGGCCTGCAGAACAGGGGGTTCAGGAGGAAAGGAGACCAGATTGTGCACCTAAAGATCGAAATTCCCAAGAAGGTGACTGCTAGGCAAGAAGAACTTCTTCGGGAGTTTGACGAGATTTCTCGCGGAGACGTGGTGTCGAGAATCTCGGCGCAGAGTGAGGGCTTCTTTAGCAAAATGTTTGGAGGGGGCGATGACAAGGCTGACAAAGCCGACAAAGATAAAGAAGCGGAGGAGGAAGGAGAGGTTGACGAGAAGAAAAAAGACGACTCGGCCTCTAAATGATTTTAACGAAGAAATTTTATGAAGATAATTGTGTAAAACACTGCTCATGCAACTAACTACCCTTATTTTTCCTATTCCCCCCCCCCCTTATTCCATACATACTTTGTAAGACTTTACGACCTGACGACTCAGAATTGACGAATTAGAACTGACGAATCAAAAACTAATGAATCAGAACTTGATGAATCAGAACTTGATGAATCAAGGCCTCACGCCTCGACGCCTCACATGGCGGCACGATTATCTTCCTCGCCACTATCCTCCTCCCCAGCTTCTTCACCACCCTTGATCTCAAACAACAACTCGTCACTTATCTCCTGCCCACTCGCCTCGTGGATGAAAGTCAGGATCTGGAGGCGTCCGACCTCAAGCACTGCACGGGGGCCGATAGCGTAACTCACACCAAGCTCATGATCTTCGTCGGAGACGACCTTCTCCTTTATCAGGTAATCTCGTTCGCAGAAACGAGCGAGGAGAGTGCCTAAATCACAGTCCCAGCCTTCAATATCATCGTGCTTGATGGCTGGGTTTGTCGCTTTGGCAAGGTTTCGTGGCGGTTCCTCTGGGAGCCTGTCATCATATTCATTCAGTAGGCGGAATAAGTGCTCAGCCTTGAGGTAGCGCCAGTTGTTCTCTGTCCGGAGCTCACCACGGCAAAACATAAACGACATTATCAGCATTAAAACTCCTTTCTCCCAGCTGCTTGAGTTCTTGTGGAGCTGATAGCTGTGGCTCCCATCCTCATCATGGATCGTGTTTACCACGTAGAACAAGTTTTCGTACTTCTTGGCTAGGATTTTTTTGCCAAGCATAGCCTGAAAGATGAAATGGCGTGTGCGTGCGTGCGTGCGTGCGTGTGCGTGCGTGTGCGTGCGTGTGTGTTAGCTTTGGTAAAAAAGTTGGGGGCGACAAAATTTTGTACTGAAAATCTCGGGATTTACTTGAGCTTGTGACTTTCACAAAGAATTTGCACACTCACCTTAGGCGCCTTCTTGAGCTCGAAGCCAAACACTCGCTTCAGCTCCTTGTTTGCTTTGTCGAAGATTAGGTTGCCGACAATTTTGTGCTCTTTGCACACCTCACGTATCGCCTTTTGACTGTGTCAGGAGACAAGGGGAAGGATTAGATGAAGTAATATTGACACAAATACACGTGAGTTTTGGCAACAGTCTTACGCTCATCGATATTTTCGAGATAGAATTGCAAAGGAAAATTCTTAGGAAGGGCAACATTAAATTGTCCAGACTAAACCACACACTCACCGATCGATAGCTTTCAGATTCAATCCAAGCATGAGAAAGTGACGGACCATTGTTTTCTCAAGCGATTCTTTCACAGAATCAGATAGCTTCGCATAGGCGGAGGAAGCTGATTTTTGGACCACAGCTGTCATGTCCACTGTCTCCCCGCAATCAGGGTTATCGATCTGGGACATTCCTGCTTGAGTGAAATCAGCCTGTGAAAAGGCAAAGTCAGCAGAGTTGAAATCAGGTTTGGGCTTTACAGAAACGTCACCTTCTCCTTCCTCGTCCTCTTCCTCTTCATCATCATCTTCTTCTTCTTCTTCCTCCTCCTCCTCCTCCTCCTCCTCACTGTCGCTGTTGTCATCCTCATTGTCGCTGCCATCAGATCCTGAATCTAGATTTTCATCTTCCTCCCCATTTTCACCTCCGTCTTCGTCGTCTTCAGAATCTACAATCTCCAACGGCGGCTTCGAGCTGCGTCCTCTCTTCTTAGCCGGCGATGTACTCTGCGGCGCATTCCTTCGTTTTGGGGGCATATTATCAGTCTAGTGAGATTGTGGCGGGCAGCAAATTGGCTCAAAAAATGATTAACGGGAAATCAGTTTAACGTTCTCTCTGAAGGACACAGAAATAGAAAAAGTAGTAGCGAGATCAGCAGTTTCACTACAGATTAAAGAAGATTGTCAAGCCTCAAAAAAAAGTGGGAAAGTGGGGGAAATCTCGAAGACCGTTGTTTGTGCGGAAGTTTGATATTGGACAGGATGAGCCAATCACCCCCACCAAAACAGCGAGGAGGCGGATATGTACGTAGAACACCCTATGCCGACAGATAATTTTTGGATGACCAGCTCATGGGTGCAAAAACGCGACCCACATCCGAAACAGCAGCTTTGGATTTCACGCTTACCTGTGACTCTGGTTGGACGATCTGAGAGCTTTACATTCAGAGCAAGTTGCTTGATCGTATTTTGAGCCGAAGACGGTGCTTGTGTGCACGAACATAAATCTAACACCCCCCACACCTTTTTTGAACTCTGCAGGCGGCTCCCAATACTCCGATTGCCTCGATAAGGCGCTCTACAGCTCGCGCTATCAATTCTCCCGCGATCAGCAAAAACGCGGCAATACCCGACGGTCTGAACTCGCCGATGCACGCTGCTAGGGGAGTGATTCGTAGCCAGGCAGACAATGAAATTGGGGGGAAGCGAATTCAGTACGATGAGAAGGAAAATTCGCCCAACGGGGGGGGGTCAGCAGCTAATGAGAACGGAGAGCCAACGAGCGTGATGGGCAGGCTCTTTTCTCCTGTTTTGAACTATTTCAACGGGGAAGAGGGAGAAGAGGATGGTGTAGAGGGGGAGGGCAAGAAATTGAATTTTAATGATCCAGACTTATCTTACTCAAACGACCACAACGAATCCGTCAACAATTCCGTCAACAATTCCGTCAACAATTCCGTCTCCTCCCCGGCAAGCTCCAAATCAACCCCACAGGCCAATAACCGCTCTCCGAAGCCTTCGCTAGATACTTCTGGGACGAGCTATGACTCGGCCCTGAATGAGGAGGGGGACAGCATGGAGTGTGACGAAGAAGCCGATGAGGATTACGTGGAGGAATTCAACCCGTACTTGTTCATCAAGCAGCTCCCCAGCTACAACCAGGTCTCGATCCCGGGCAAGATTTGCCTCCCGCCCAAGTCCAAGACTGAGAAGAAGGTGTCTCTCGTGTTGGACCTCGATGAAACACTGGTGCACTGCACTGTCGATCCAATCGACAATGCGGACATGGTGTTTCCCGTAGAATTTGGAGGGGTAGAATACCAGGTGCACGTTAGGAAAAGACCGTTTTTGAAGGAGTTTCTTGAGGCAGTATATGACAAATTTGAAGTCATTGTCTTCACAGCGTCCCAGAAGGTCTATGCCGACGAGTTGTTGAATCGAATCGACCCCGAAAACAAATACATCAGGCACCGCCTGTTCCGCGAGAGTTGTTTGCCCGTGGAGGGAAATTACCTCAAGGACCTCAACGTTCTGGACAGATCCTTGAAGCACTGCGTCCTCGTCGACAACAGCCCGCACGCTTTTGGATACCAGGTCGATAATGGAATCCCAATCGAGTCTTGGTTTGATGATCCAAATGACACCGAGCTTGTCAAGCTGGAAAAATTCTTGCGCACCATCCAGAATAGCGACGACGTTACCGTCAACGTGAGAGACCAATTCAAGACGTACCAGCTCATCGCTGAGGCATAATCAAATACCAGCGAATACCAGCGAGGGCTAATTTTGTGACGACGTCGATGATGATGACAATGACGATGACGATGACGATAACGATAACGATGGGGGAATTCGGGGGGGGATAATACGCTGTTGCTAACGATAAATAAGAACAAACGCCTGTAAAATTATCGCAACAATAAAATGAATGGACTTCTTGCTGCTTTTATTTATAATTTATAGGCAAAAAAACCGCAACAACCAGCTGCGAAACCAACAACTGCCGTTAACACCCCGTATATACTCCGTCTCACCTCAATTTCAGTGAATGGCGGTGCACGTGGCAGGGGCACTTTGCTTATCTCAACTATCTCCTTCACTAGTGTAGAAAAAGTAGAGAGGGAGCCGCAAAAACCGACACTTACACCATAGAGGAAAATGTAGGAACCCGAATTCTCCTCTTTACGAAATAAAAGGATGCCATTGACAATTGCAGCAATCAAGCAACCGAGAACGTTGCTAATACCAGTCGCCAGAAACCGTCTATCGAAATAATTAGAGAGCCAAATTCTACTGTGCGCCCCAGCGAGGGTGAAATAGAGGGCACTGGTGACATTTTTCGAGTCGTTGACGAGAAGTGGAATCATTGGGATCGCAAGGACCACTAAAACAAATAAGATTCCGAGAGGAAGGTGGCTGCCCCGTCGCCGTTGAAGTATGTCATCATCATCGTGGAGACTTTCTATGGTATCGGTATCACCTCGTTGGCAACGACAACACCAACCATGTTGTTTCTGCTCATCATCATCGTGGAGACTTTCTATGGTATCGGTATCACCTCGTTGGCAACGACAACACCAACCATGTTGTTTCTGCATACAATTACCTCCATAATATGCTAGATATACACCAATGATGCCCCCAACACGGTAAATAAACACGAGGAGCAGAAAATTCAACAAGAAAACTAGAAACCCAGTTCTCCACCTATAGCTATTCGATTCATTGTGCACTAGAACAGTTGAAATCAGCTCATAATTTGCAGAGCTGTAGCTGGTAAGACAAGAGCAAAACCCAGAGGTCAAAGCAACAAACAAAGTCTCTGACAAACTTTTCCAATACTTGTTGCAGCCGACTAATATCCCCATAACAAAGCACCCAACAATATTGCTCGCACTCGTCGCTGTCAGCAGCACATCAGAGAGTGCCTTTGTTGTTGTGCTGGTGCTACCAAAACAATTCACAACAAGACGGTCGTTGGTGTCGCTTGCAGTCTTTGCTTCCCCGCAAGCGAGATCGTTCAACCCGATTCGAGTGAGGGTACCAAGGAGAGCGAAGATCGAAGTGACGCAGAATCTCACGATCGAAGGCCTCATTCGTTTCTATTCTCCCTAATCTGTGATACTGATGACGACCTCACGATTTCGTCTCGGTGGCAGTCTAGATATTCGCGGTAATCAGAGGCTCCAGGTAAGCTTTTGGCAGGTGCGGGGAATAATTATAAAAAAGCAGGAGGAGTTCTTGTCACACTCATTTAAGTGAGTATTCACTTAAATTATCTTCCATTTACCCTCTCTGGTATATTTTTTCTGCCGAGAGAAG
>Ga0209714_1001217_pt1 | contig 14194 bp, 14 predicted proteins | sample COGITO_mtgs_1104_5_FD_185517 | JGI IMG/M metagenome (GOLD analysis project Ga0209714, IMG submission 185517) | Pelagic marine microbial communities from North Sea - COGITO_mtgs_110414 (SPAdes) (version 2) | ecosystem: Environmental > Aquatic > Marine > Epipelagic ...
CCCCATTAACCATCCTCTCGTACAGCTCAAATCCCCCCAGTAGCTCTTGAAACGCCGTTTCCTTCTTATGCGCAAGGAACTTACTCTCTTCCTTCGCCTCTTTAAGCTGTTGCATCTTCGCCCTGTACGCACGCTTGGCTAGTTTGAGCTGTCCTGCGGGGTCCCCGCTTCGGGGGCTGACGTTACCGTTTCTCTTCCCCTTGCTCCCGCCGGGACTATCCCCTCCTTTCAGTTGATTGACCAAGAAGTCGATTCGGTCTTTCTGGTAATTGACCTCATCGACCCTGCTTTTGACCTCGAGTTTTTTCTCTCTCAACAATTTCTTGACCCTCAATAATTCGTCGTTCTTCTTCTTCCCAGCGGAGTGCTTGTAGGAGCTGAACAAAGACTGTTTCTCTAACAATTGGGGGTCGATTAGGGAGGGTTTGATCGTCGGTGGAGTCTTTGGTGTACCTTCCATCACACTCGGTGTAATAATTTGTTGAGGAGTAATCGGAGCTGGTGTAGAGGGAGTAGGTGTCAAGGGATCTGGTCTGTTCTGCTGTTCTTTCTGTGGTGATACAAATTTTTGCGGTGATACATATTGATTATCGTCCCCCCCCCCGTTGTTCTCAAATTTTGTTTCGAAATGCTGCTCCCTCTCCTCTTTGGTTGCTCTGGGGCTCAGTTTGACGATGCTCCGCTTGCCTTCCATTGCCTCCATTATCATCTCTCTCATGACCCCGAAAACTGCTCGGGTTTGAGAGAGGGTAATCACGGGAGGTATTTTACCCTCGTCTTCTACGTATTCGTTCACACTTTCTCTAATGTTGTTCAGAGTCTTTTCTGACACGATACCGTAATCACCGTTGGGTGTATTCCTAATAAGTTGTTTATCTCGGTGTAAGTTGTTTTGTTCTCCTTGGATGCGAGAATAGAATACAAGCACACAAACGTCGACAACTCACCTCCTCCCATTAATGACGTCATACATAGCTAATTCTTCCTTCAACAATTTGATCTGTTTCATCAATCGCTCATTATTCTTCCCCCCGACCTTGACTTCATTAACAATCGGCTTATTCTTAACGCACATCATCCTTTCGGCAAACTTAAGCGTGGAGATCGTCTGGTCGACGTGAGAGTTGTGAGGCCATATACAAGCAATCATCAGTGTCTCGCAGTTTCCGCCTAGTGAATCTTTTAGGACATGGGTTAATTTTGACTGCCGGTAAGGAATGTGATCTCTATTCTTGGAGGCTAGCGCGACTACTACTTGTTCGAGAAATGACAAAGATTTGTTGATGTATGCAGACTGTTGCAAATATTCGTTTGCGAGGGTGAGACACATAGAGAGATTAACGACAATGGCGATGGTCAGTAAGAAGCGTGTTGGGTTGAGTCATACGAACTACTCACCTCTTTCTGAACTGTTTCCGTGGCCATTATTTTCTCCAACCTCTCACTGCCCGCTAAATCGACAATGTTGAGCTTACTATTAACAACCGAACCTTCGTTTCCACTCCCCCTCATGACAAAATGCAATGTAAACACAAAGTGACTCCTGCTACTCGCATCATTGAGCTGGTGCTCCGCGATGGCTCTGTTCGTTTGAGACTCAAACAGCGCGTTCAGAGCCTCCTCACTGGAAGTAACAACCTTCATCGTCAAACCTTTGATAACACTCTTCCCATCGCTCCCCTCATAAATCGACATGCCCCCCACTTGCTTTCCTTCCTCTTGCTCTTTTCCGAACGACAATAAATCGAACATACTTTCGTTGTAGATTTCAATCGTTGAGATCCGCACGCTGTATGTTACGTCATTCCTCCTTCCCATCTCATCAAAGCAGAAACTGATTGCCCTGGCGCACAGCCCCCTGGATTGAAAATCCCCAGAGCCGAGGGTCGTATAAGTTTTTCCAGCTCCTGTTTGACCGTAAGCCATTATCGTACCATTGTAGCCACTAATTGCGGATTTGATTATGTTGGCGGCACAAGAAGTGAAAACTTGTTGTTGGGTAGTAGAAGGCGGTAGGACGGAATCAAAACGATACGATCTATTCGTATTGTTGCCATTCTTTCCGTTATTATTGCTTGAGGAGGAGGTATTATTATGGGAATTTTGGTAGGAGATTGAAATTGTGTGATCAATAGCATCCACATCCAGGTATGGGTGAGAATTTCGGTCAGAATCTGGTCGCAAACGGACTGAAACTCGAATGCGTGACGACGGCATTGTAGCTGCCGTCGGTATTCACCTAATGCTGATGTTAGTATCAGGTTTTTCTTGATGCGAGGCAAACGGGTGAAGAAGTTGGTTTTTTGAATGCGGAAGAGGAAGAAGAAGAGAGTTAAGGGAGTACGGATAAGTACACCAATTACAAGTTCGTGGAAGAAGAAGAATATACACGAGCTGAGCTGAGCTTGAAGAAATCGTAATCAATCTCTGGATGGGTTCTTTCTTTGAGCTGAAAACCCTTGCCTGAAATTCGGAACAATAAGTTCTCGGCCTTCCTCTTCATTTCATTTCTGGTCTTACACCTTGTCAAGTTCCTTGCTCTCCTCTCGACCGATTACCACCCTTTTCGTCTCCAAATTAGCCTTTTCTTCCGTCTTTTTTATCTGATTATCATTCCTCAACCCGAGTTGATAGCAATGCCGTTCTGTGTAAATTGCGGGAACGACCTGAGCAGTCACCCAGGTGCAGTGTTTTGTCCGAATTGCGGTGCCAGAACCCGGCTTGACACCCCTTCTCTAAATAACACAGCGCCTGTTGCACCAGCGCCTGTTGCTGTGGCTCTTACTGCCAGTAACATGTCTCTTCCTACACCTGGCTTGACAATCCTTTCTCTAAATAACACAGCGCCTGTTGCACCAGCACCTGTTGCTGTGGCTCCTACAGTCAATAACACCTTGCCTGTCGCTACAGTTACTGGAATTACCTCCTCGAATAGCGCTTTGCCAATGGCAGAACCACTTGATCGCCCTTCTCACAGTTCGTCAATTCATGACACTGTATTGGGTGAACTTGCTCCTCAACTTGGGCTGGTGAAGAAGACCAGCAAGCACAAGCTCACTTTCAGCAATGCCAGCCAACTCAAGAATGGGCGCCAAGAGGCTGTCGAAATGACCTTTTCTGGAGCTCACGAGGGCCAGCATCTTGGTCGCCAGTTTGCCGAGGAAAAACGGCATGGGCCATGGCGCTACACAGCAAGCGCTCTCGGAAGTGATGGCTCGCCCCTTCGGGTAAAATACGAAAATTCAAAGTGGCTGGTGCTGGCCGACGCGGAGTTATTGCTCGCCGTTGACTGGGATAATGTACGCGAGGGCGTGGGTGTGAGTTTCGTTGGTGGAACCGGTGGCTATTCTACGAAGGATCCAACTTCGAAGGGCAGGAAATGGATAGTGTACAGTGATGGGTCAATCGGACCGCAGGCAGACAGTGACTTGAGGCTTGGCGCAAGGGTGGAGATTGATGCAAGGGAATTGCGTGGATGCTTTGGCTGTTTTTGTATTCCTTTCGGATGTTCTCTCTATCGAAACTGTACAGACGACTCTGATAGCTACTGTGAGCTGGGATTATTCTTTTTATGTTTTCTAGCCCCACTCCCTGGTTGTAAGACGAGGCAGAGAGCCAAACCCAATACCAACGATTTCGTTAACTCTAGTGACCCAAGAGATCAGGCTGGGTGGCTGACAAGGGACACCCAAGATTTTGGGAGCATGCATTTGTGTGCAACTGGAGGACGAATTTGTGATTAGCAGTTGGAGTGCGAGGAAATTTTTGAAGCTGAAGTTGAAGTAGAAGAAGGTGAAGGTTGTTTTGAAGGTGAAGGTTGTTTTCTTTAAACTCTTCGCTGAAATTATTTGGCCCTATAAATATGTTTGCAACTACAGCGTCTAGTGTTTGGTGTTAGAAAAAGAGGGGAAAAGGATATTTGTCGAGCAAATTCAAGCGAAACTCTCCCATTGAAATGGTGGTCTCGTAGGATTTTCCACCAGGGGTGGAGATTGCTGCATCAATATCGCGACGTATTCTCCTCGCATTCTCACCGCTCCGAAGAGCTAAAAGCGTGGCTATCATGTTTATCGCGTTCCGAACCGACAGTGTAATCTTGGTATGAACTCACCTATTCTACTCTCAACCCCTCATACTTTCTTCTCTTAAAGTAGTCTTCCCCTTGAAGCTTCCAATAAGTGTCGGTCCAGTAATCCCCTTCACCCCCACTCTAACATAGTCCCCAATCTCGACTTTGTCCTCCTCTCGTATCTCAAACACCACGGTTTTATTGGCGTCCGATCTCCCCGACCACTGCCCTCCTTTCTTGCTTTCTCCTTCGACTAGAATGGTTTGCGTGGATCCGATCTCGGCCTGGTTTTTAATCAACAGACGGTCGTAGAAAGTATCGATAATCTCCCTGAGTCTCCTCTGCTTCACCGGCTCCTCAACATCATCCTGCATTCTCCTATGTGCGTGGGTCTTTTCCCTCATACTGTACGCGAACATGAATGCCTGGTCATAACCAACCTCCTCCATAAGAGTAACACTGTCTTCATGTTCCTCCTCCGTCTCCCCGCAGAACCCAGCAATCATATCCGTGCTAATCCCCACGCCGGGAATCCTTTCCCTCACGTCTTGTATTAACTCTAAATAACTTTCCCTTGAATACCCTCGTCGCATGCGCTCCAAAACGGTGGTGCTCCCGCTCTGAGACGGCATGTGAAGGTGATTGCAAACGTTGCTTCTCTCAGCGATGAGTTGCAGCAGCTCTCTGGGGAAGTCTTTCGGGTGAGGAGAAGTGAATCTCACGCGAAGTTCCGGGTCGACTCGCGAAACGGCATCGACCAAGTCGGCGAAATAATACCCCCCACCGCCGCGGGATTTGAAGGTGTTGCTGAACCCAGGGGAGGAGGTTTTGTAGTCGCTGTCCGGCCGAGATTGGATCGCCGATTCGTTCTTGTCGTGGTAGCTGTTGACGTTTTGGCCGAGGAGGACGACTTCTTTCACGCCCTGCTCTTCCACTAAGCGAGTCACTTCGGTGACGATTGTTCCCAGCTCTCTGGACCTCTCACGACCGCGTGTGAAGGGGACAATGCAGTAGGAGCACATGTTATTACACCCGCGCATCACAGAGACAAAGGCAGAAGCGCCCTTCCCCTCCCTGATGGGATGTATCTCGCCGTACGTCTCTTCGAGACTAAGTTGCGTGTTGGACGCGCGTCCAGAGGAGTCGTCTGACGTCGTGTCCAGCAACTTGCCCACCAAATTTGGAAGGTCTCTGTAGGCGTCCGGACCGACGATCAGATCCACGTTTCCCTCGGTGAACATTGAGTCTTTTAACCTCTCAGCCATGCAGCCGAGAACGCCGACGATTCTCTTGCCGCGCTTCGTGGGGATTTCCTCCGCAGGGCGGGGAGAGTAGTTCGATGAACTGTGGTTGTCCATTGATCTCAGGAGCCTCAGTCGCTGCCATATTTTCGTCTCTGCACCCTCCCGTATAGCGCAAGTGTTCGTCAGCAGTAGGTCAGCCGAATCCTCCGTCTCAACTTCCGTGAACTGCGGGGAGGTGGAGGAGAGGAGAAGCGCTCGGACGATCTCCGTGTCTGACACGTTCATTTGGCAGCCATAGGTTTTCAGGTGGAATTTTACGTTCGGTGCTTCTATGTGCGGTACTGCCTCGTTAGAAGTGTGGGTGTATGGGGTGATGTGTGGGGTTGGGCTTTGCTGAGCAGGGGGATTCAAGAGAGTGGTAGAGTCATCAGGAGGACTATTGGCGAGGAAGGAGGAAAGTGGTTTGGTTATTTTTGGGAGTCTGGAAGCTCGGGAGGTTGTAGAAAAACATCGGGCAAGCATCTCGGGTACGCGAATTCAATGGAAGAGCCGTGTTCTGAGACGAAATATTGTTTAATCGCCAAAGAAACAAACATTGGATATGAGAGGAGGAGGGTTAAAAAAATTGTGAAGGAAGCACAGCAAAGGAGCGCCTAACGCACGTATAAATTCTTGGATCATGTCAACCTCTGCTCGTCGCCGTCTTTTACGTGACTTTGTGAGTAAGCAGTTCTTTCACTCCTTCCATTGACCGCCTTTTGTGGAAGCGGGACCGACATTAAAGGGTGGTGGAATTCCCGTGTGTTTTTGTTGAATCCCGGTGGCACTCGTTGCATCGCTGTTGTTGTATTTTTGTGTTTGACGCGAAACCGGCTAACTTTTCTTGCCGCTAACACTCCCCACACAGCGACGCCTACAAAATGACCCTCCCTCTGGGGTGACGGGAGCGCCGATGGACACAAATATTATGGTTTGGCAGGCGGTTATTTTCGGTCCTGATGATACTGGTGAGTCCCTTGCTTTCCTTTGTGTGTGTAGCGAGCGCGCCATCACTACTTGCTCTCACTTTGCTGCTTCTCTCATCCATCTACCACCTTCCCCCAAAATCATACATCAACTCCACTAACCAAACCAAACCAAAACCAAACCAAAATGAAACCCAGCGTGGGAAGGAGGCACCTTCAAGTTAATGCTGGAGTTTACGGAAGACTATCCTAACAAGGCGCCTTCTGTCCGTTTCTTAACGAAAATGTTCCATCCTAACATCTATAATGACGGTCAGATATGTCTTGATATTCTCCAGAATCAGTGGTCACCTATATACGATATTTCGGCGATACTTACAAGTATACAGAGTTTATTATGCGATCCGAATCCGAGCAGCCCTGCGAACAGCGAAGCGAGCAGGCTATTTCAGGAGAATAGGAGAGAATATAACAGGAGGGTGAAAGAGATTGTGGAGGAGTCCTGGGTTGACGAGAGCTGAGGTTGTGTGAATATAATAATGTTTTTGACATGGTTTTTGACATGGTTACGTAGTAAATAATGAAGAGGCTCGGGTTGGGAAAGGAAATGATGGTTTTTTCGCAACGGCGACACTTTTACTTACTCTTGTTATTGTCATCATTCACTCATTTTTGTTTTTTCGTTTGCTTTGTTCAATCATCTGCCTCTTCTTCTTTTTCTTTCTAGCAGCTTCACCTCCGTCCCCCTCGATACATTCTCTAGCCGGTGCGTGCGTCTCTCTCCTCCGCTTCTCTTCCCTGCTCTCCTTCTTCATTGTAAGCATCCAGTCCTGTACATTTTCGCAGCCGCTGACCTTCATTATATTTGCGACGCCCCTCAGAGCACCAAAGTCACTCTCGGTGAAATAAGTTACAGCCTCGCCCTTCCTACCCCCTCTCCCACACCTTCCAATTCGGTGAACATAATCAACACCTGATTGCGGGAAATCGTAGTTTATGACCATATTTACAGCCTTGAAATCTAGCCCCCTGGCGACTAAATCCGTACAGACTAAAACCCACGTTTCGCCAGCCCTAAATTTGTTGACCGCTGACTCTCTCGCCGCCTGGGACCTCCCACCATGAATGGAATCAACATTGATTCTATCGTGCTGCAACTCTTTCGTGAGAGCCTCAGCCCTCTCCTTATTTTGCACAAAAATAAGGACGGGGGGGCTAAGGCCCCCCCCAACGATGAGGTTCCGGATCTCCAGGAGTTTCCCTTCTTCTTTCCCGACGAAGAGGAGGCTCTGGTCGACATCAGTACTAACACCAGCGCCAGCGCCAGAAGCTTTGCTGCCTACTGTAATTTCGATAGGGTCACGGAGGATGCTATCTGAGAGAGTCTTTACAGTCGAGGTTATCGTGGCGCTGAATAGGGCCCGGATGCAGTTAGGGTTGGAGCAGGCAGAGAGAATGGAGTCAATCTGGCGGAGGAATGTCTTTGTGGATGCGCTTCCGCTGCTGCTGTCAATTTTGCCGAGATCGTTGCCCTGTCTTTTGGCGGAGTTCTCACTGCCAGTATTGTTGCCATTTCCGCTACTGTTACCATCGAAGCGACCATCCAAAAGTCGGTCAGCTTCGTCCAATACAACCAACCGGACTGACTCCAGAACCCCCTCGCCTCCCTCCTTGGAGAGTAACTCACAGAGTCGAAGTGGAGTAGAAACTAGACAATCGAGCCCCTGAGCGCCGCCTACCCCGCCGCTCAGCAACGAAGCCGCATTCTTCTTCTCCAAAAGCATAGTTTTGAAGCCTCCAGCCTTGCCATGGCTGATCCTCAAAACTTCCCGATGAAGCTGGGCAGCCAGTTCTCTAGACGGAGCAAGAAGGAGCGTTCTGACCACAACTGCTGACTTATTCGTTGATTTCATCTTCTTTTTCATGTTCTTTTTCTCCTTCTTGGACAGAGATGAAATCGAAGTCGATGATGAGGCTGGAGACGAATCGCTATAAATTCGGCTTGCGATGATCAAAGCTGGGAGAATGAAGCCGCCGCTTTTCCCACTTCCCGTCGGAGCCGCGCCAATCACGTCCCTATTCGCCAGGAGAGAAGGTATTGCCTGCATCTGAATCGGAGTCGGGTTCTTCCACTTACTCAAATCCGAATCTAAGTTCGACAAAATTGTTGACTTGAAGCGTTTCAGAGCAGAATGGTTTGTTATCTCAACACCATTGCCACTAGTAATCGGTATCTCCTCAAAAGTTGCTATTGGGTCGGGAGCTTGGCAGTCACGGGAGACACTGATGTTCATCCTCCTCCGAAAAGCACTTATTTGCTCGTGCTTCTGCTGCAATGCCGATATGCCTCGGACCACCTGAAGTGCATCAGCAGACGTCCTCCTCGGTGGGGGCGGGGTACTACTCCGACTTGTATCACCATTGGAAAAAGTTACTGGAGTGACGGAACGCTTGGGAGAGTTCAGTGGAGAAGTGGAAGAGGACAGACGTAGCGCGCTTTTTTCAGTCAGATCGTCGTCGCTGTCGTCATCGTCGGATGATGTTTCCTTGCCTGAGGCACCGCGCCGCTTCCTTTTCTTTATCTTCTTGGTCTTTTTGGCCTTTTTGGTAATTGCTTGGACATTCACCACCCCCACTAAATTCTGTGCTGATTTTGAGGATGGGTTTTTGGGCTTTTTCGAGAGTCGAGCCCCACCAGATAAAATCTCGAAAATAGATGACATGGTCAATATAATGGCCTTTGTCTCGTAGTAATACTTCGAGGAGCTTTTTGGCGAAAACACAAAACCAACGAAGTATAGTAGCCTGAAATAACACTAAATAAACTCAAAGAACACACATTTAGTACCAGAGGTCTCTCAAGTTCCAAAAGCACCCCCCCAAGCACGAAAATACCCTTCTGGATGAAAAAGGACTTAGAAAAGGCTGAGCCGCTTCTCAATCCCTCCGATCCGGATCGGGGATCTTACGAAAATGAAAAATCGGAAAGAAATGTAGTGTACCCTCTTCTCCTCTCCTGCTTGGCTGCAATAGGTTCTTTTCTTTTTGGGTGGACCCTGGGTTTCTCAGCCCCATCGCTTATCCCTATGGAGAACAGGAATGATGGAGATTTTCCTTCTCCATTAGAATGTGTGGAGTACAATACTGATGATAAAACAGCAGAGAACTATGGATTGTGTAAAACCTCCCCCCAAGGAGATCTCTTCGGATCCATTGTCAACATTGGGTGCATGGGGGGAGCCTTCGTCGGCTATTTCATGGACAGAATTGGTCGTAGGGGTGGTCTAGCTGCTGCTTGCCTCCCCTTTGCGGGAGGTTTCGCTTGGATCGCCCTCACTGACTCAAGTTATACTCAGCTGATCATTGCCCGGATCTTGACAGGCTTTGCTGTGGGCATGGTGTCTTGCACTGTGCCAGTTTTCATCGCAGAGGTGGCGCCTCCGGATCTCCGTGGTGCATTGGGATGCATAAACCAACTTGCCATTACGATCGGTATCTTCGCTGTTTATGCCTCTGGAATAGCCTTTGAGAAAGAAGTAACATTGACGGGCCCATGGGATGGTAATGATGGAAAAACGACCAAGAAATTCGCTGATTGGCCGTTGATCGCTTGGGTTGGTGCCGTGGTTGCCGCTGCCTACTTTGTTTTGACGGTATTTTTGCTTCCAGAGAGTCCCAAATGGCTCGTGAGCAAGGGTAAGGTAGCGGAAGCTAGGGTGAATCTCACCAATCTGCGGGGGGGGGATTTTGATGTTGACAGCGAAATTGATGAGCAGATCTCCGCTAGTAAGGCCTCTGACGATGGCTCTCCGACTACCTTCAGAGATCTCCTTGCACCTGAGAACAGGGAGCAGATGTTCGTTGGGTGCTCTTTGATGGTCCTCCAGCAGTTTACTGGCATAAATGCCGTCATTTTTTTCAGCACGGAGATTTTTAGTGATGCGGGGGTAAAGGGGAGTGAGGGATCCGTGATAGTCATGGCTGTCCAAGTTGTGGTCACTGCTTTTGCGTGCCTTGTCGTCGACAGAGCCGGTCGAAAGTTACTGTTGTATGTTGCATCATTAGGAATGATCTTTAGCAGGTGAGAAACAACAGCGCTTGCTTGCAACAATCAATCCATTTTTTCCTCTGATGGTTTCTAACTTTTCCTTTCCATGATTCAGTCTCGCCATGGCAACTTTCTACTTTTTGAAGGACGGGGGAAACCAGTTGAATAATCTCGCAATCCTAAGCATGATATGCTATATTATCTTCTTCTCGATGGGAATGGGCGCGATCCCTTGGCTCTTAATGTCGGAGATTTTCCCTGCCAAGGTCCGCGGCAAAGCCGGAAGTGTAGCCACTGCGATTAATTGGACCTGCTCTTTTATAATGACTGAAACTTTCAGCATGATAAATAATGCACTGGGCCCAGCTTTGACGTTTGTCGCTTTTGCTGTAGAGCTCACAGTCACCTTCTTTTTTGTTTGGAAATATGTGCCAGAGACTAAAGGAAAGACGCTTGAAGAAATAACTCGAAGTTTTGAATGAAGCAACAACCAAAGGATACATCACGCTAGAGCAGTTTTTCAAATGATGAATTAACAAAGATAATGATAAACTTACACTGAGGGGGTTAAGGAAGAAAGAACAGTCCTTTACCGGGTATTTTGTTTTTTTTCTCCCACGAAGAATGTGTTTTCTCGGGAACAGTTAGGGTGCCGTGCCGTCATTCAAACCTTCATTGCTTTGTGTGAACGAGAAAAAAAAACGTCTACTTCTTCATATCTTCAAGAAGCTCGGCAATAACGTCGGGTGGCTGCGCTCCACTGAATGATACTCTGTTGGACCCGGACCCGACAATAAAGAAGGGAACTCCTGATACCCCGCTAGATTTGAACGAAGTGTCTTTATCCATGATTTCCGATTTGTATTTGTCGGTCCCAAGCAGTCCAATTATTTCCTCTTTTCCAACTCCAACCTCTTCCCCTACTGAAGCCAATTCCTCCGTCTTTGACAAATCCAATCCCTCACTAAAATACTTCCGGAACATGACCTCCATTGCCTTCTTGGAAAGCTCTCCGCTGGGGTCCTTCTCGCGGCAAAACTCAATCACTCTGTGCCCATCTAGGGTGTTAATAACACGCCTAGACTTGTTGAAAGTTATGCCGCACTTGGCAGCAGCAGTGTCAAGAGGATTCCCCGGTGAGGAAAACCTCGCGACAGCCGCTTCGCCATATTTCTTTTTTAGGTGCTCCATCATATCCTCCCCTTCCGGAGGAGTATTACGGTTCAAGAAAAATGGTTCCCATGTTACAACCGTGTCCACCTTAGCCAACCTGACAGCATTTTCAAGGTGACGTATCCCGACGTAACACCAAGGTCAGATAATGTCAGATACAATTGTTACAGGGATTTTATTCATTTCCTAGCTACTGATGAGATTGAGACTTGAGAATTGAGAAAGTGGGTCTGGTGCTAGTCCCTTTAGTTAATAATCAACTCAGAATTTTTCTGCCAGAGAAATTGATCTTCGAAATTAATTTTCGACATTTTTACATTTTTCGACAATCGAAAAATCGACAATTGTCTCCGCTCACCGGCGCATGATGCTGAAAAAATTAACTGTTTCACACCCACCCCTGGACTTAAACCATTTATAATGGCTGCGTTTACAACTGAACCCTGGATGGATGCGCTCTGGGAAGAGAAGGATGAAACTGCTCTCACAGAATGGGCTGAAAAGAAGAGGGCTACATGGGAGGATGAATCTTCCAAGACGAGGAAGAAGTACACTACTAAGGAGGCCCTTGAGGAGTTCATTAAGAAGCAGTGCGCTGCGAGCAAGGAAGATGCCTTGGCACTTCGTTCGAATCCCCACTGCTGGTTTGACATGACCATAGGTGGAGAGGATGCAGGCCGAATTTTGATGAGGCTCCGCTTCGATGTAGCGCCAAAGACATGCAGGAACTTCCTAGAGCTGTGTACCGGTGTAAATGGATATGGGTACGCTGAGTCCAGCTTCCATCGTGTTATCCCCGGGTTTATGTGCCAAGGCGGAGACTTCACAAACCATAATGGGACAGGGGGGAAAAGCATTTATGGTGAGAAGTTTGAAGACGAGAACTTCACCCTCAAGCACACCGGAACCGGAATTCTCTCCATGGCAAACGCGGGACCAGGGACAAATGGATCTCAGTTCTTTCTCTGCACTGCCAAGACAGCATGGTAAGTGACCCAGTGGGTATCCTTGTCGCCCTTCTCAAAGATCATCTGCTGCTCGTGGACGAAACGTTGTGCCGCATGATGCTGGATAGCTGGCCTCTACTGGCGAGTTTCTGTTTTTCGCATTTACTGGCGAGTTTCTGTTTTTCGCATTTACTAACCGGAACACACCCGCACCGCAAAAAAGGCTTGACGGCAAGCACGTCGTTTTTGGCAAGGTCATTCAAGGTATGGATGTGGTCAAGGCAATCGAGGACGTTGGCAGCCAAGGAGGTGAAACGAGCAAAAAGGTTATGATCAAGGCGTCAGGAGTCAACTACCACCCGGGACAGAAAGAATTTGTTCCCTTCAAGGATGAGAAGTAAAACTAAACTGCATGCGCTGCTGTATTTAAACATCGCGATATCTTCATTTTCATTTTACCGTAACCTACATGTAACCTGCATTTCCGTCCAACGTAAAGTCTGGAACTAACTGCACAGCCCTGCACGATGGCGATGACAGAGCAGCAAGAAGCAGTTAGCTGCTTTTTACTCCCGTTTTTCGACTTCAATTCTCACCTTCATCAACTTGTCTTTAGCCAATAAAAATCTAAGTCCAACAAAAACGGCTGAGCTGGGCTTGAGCTGAGAATCAAGTCACTCTCCGAAAATGCGACTTAAAGTTAAGGCTCGCCTCATCATGAATTACCGGCCAAGAGCAGAACGAGCAGAGGCCGGTAATTCATGATGAGGCGAGCCTTAACTTTAAGTCGCATTTTCGGAGAGTGACTTGATTCTCAACTCAAGCCCAGCTCAGCCGTTTTTGTGGACTTGGATTTTTATTGGCTAAAGACAAATTGATGAAGGTGAGAATTGAAGTCGAAAAACGTGAAAAGTGAGAAGCAGCTGGTGTGCAATTCTGCTTCTTGCTGCTCTGTAATTGAAATTTCCCAGAAATTAAACAGCTGAAGTGGTGAGTGTCGATGACATAATGTACTCGCTGTAATATTTTTTACAAAAGACCTTTGATTGACACTTTTTCCGTATTCATTCTCAGGTGACGAGCGAGTTTTACGGGGCTAAAATGGAGGAGGAGGACAGCTTGACGACTTTGAGTCGGCCTGAACGGCCACTTCTCCCAGGTCGTTCGCAGCGGAGGCGGAGAGTGTCTTCATTGGCCCGTGGGAGAGCGGGTGTGGACACCCATGTATTGGGGATCGGCAGTGAAGAGAGTTCAGCTTTTTCCTCTAGCCATGGATCGTCAGTTCGTGCCGCTCCACTTGCCGATGGACCCTCTAATATTCTTATGGACTCTTCCATCAACCGTAAGATAGAAAACTGCGAGAATGGTGCTTCGGGCAATCCGAGGGTACAAGTCAAAAACCTGGTGGCTGAGACGCAGCAGCATTGGGGGCCCAGCAAGATATATCCGCCCCTAGTACCTCCCCCCAACTTATCTGATAATGTGAGTAGACAACTTCTTGGCGTATTTGTCAAGAGGTGAGACTAACAGACACACTTCTTACTCTTTTCTGCAGTCAACTGGAGGTCTGGATGAGAGTACCTTTGGAATCCCAGGCCATGCACCATCATCCCAAGTGGGAATGTTCAGCAAGAAGAGGACGAGATCAAGGTGAGTCTGCCTGTTTACATTCGAGTCGACTTGTTCGTCTACCTGTTTCACATTCGAGTCGACTCTCTCTTGGAGCGTTTTTCTAATCACAAATTCAA
>Ga0209714_1001220_pt1 | contig 14176 bp, 9 predicted proteins | sample COGITO_mtgs_1104_5_FD_185517 | JGI IMG/M metagenome (GOLD analysis project Ga0209714, IMG submission 185517) | Pelagic marine microbial communities from North Sea - COGITO_mtgs_110414 (SPAdes) (version 2) | ecosystem: Environmental > Aquatic > Marine > Epipelagic ...
ATTGCGCAAGTGCTGATGCGTGCTTTTCAGCCTCTGTTCCGTCAGCATTGTTGACCGCTTTATTATACTTTCTTAAAAGTCGCAGAAATAATTTCCGTAGAGTGATCCTCTTGTAGCGATCTCGAAGATAGGGCTCAACTGAGTCAAATCCAGCCAAAGCTGCTTTTCGCTCCAAGGCATCGCATTGCTCGAACACATCATCACCAAGCTCCGCACTATCAGGTAAAACCACGGACGTCAGGGAAATGCAATCAACAAACGCTTGCTTGCCCATCTGTGTGAGACTGTTAGGCAACACCACGGACGTCAGGGAGGAGCACATAATAAACGCTTGCTCACCCAGCTGTGTGAGACTGTCGGGCAGCACAACGGACGTCAGGGAGGAGCATCTAGCAAACGCTGCACCGCCCAGGTTTGTGAGACTATCGGGCAATACTACGGACGTCAGGGAGGAGCAATCAAAAAACGCATTGTTGCCCAGCTGTGTTATACTGTCGGGCAACACCACGGAGGTCAGGGAGGTGCATTCAGTAAACGCTCCATCGCCAATCTGCGTGAGACTGTAGGGCAACACCACGGAGGTTAGGGAGGAGCAACTAGCAAACGCTCCAGTGCCCACTGATGTGAGTTCGGTACATCCTTCGAGATCGACGCGCAGAAGGGATTTACATTGAAAGAAGGGAGCCTCGAGGTGTGCTCTCTCAGGTGGAAGATTCATATCCCCGATGGTGGTGATATACGTATACAACCATGTTTCATATGTACCCGGGTCCCTGATTGTGAGGATGACGGTTCCTTCACTGAGCTTCAATAATCGTCTTTTCAGGGAACCAGACCGGAGACGATTTTGTAGGTCTGTATCAACGACAATCTCGGTCAACCACTTGCATTTGGCCTTATGAAGTTTCCAATCACCCCTCTGACACTCCCGATTACAATACTCTGCCAGTCCACACCGTGTGCATTTCTGCAGCTTGGTGGTAAGGGCATCCTCTCCGCGACCGCAGTACCAACAGCAGCGCGACTGGGTCCCAGATGTGAGAGAAAGACTGGAGATGTTTGGGGTGACATGTATTATTATTGTTATTTTATTGTTGCTCATTTTGTAGGACAGGGAGTTCTAAAAAAAGGTAAAATGACAATGATGACGTCACAATTTGCTTTGATGCGGAGAGTAATTGAGGATTAAATTGCGTGATTGCGAGCGGTAAGAAGGATAGGAACACAGAAATGCGGTATTGAAACGTAAAACTGTTGAAATTTACTTGAACTTTGTCACTATTGTTCAATCCTTAAAACCCACCAGGAAATCATTAAATTATGACCTATGCCGCCCACAGAATAAGATTTCGAATGCGCTGAGTGGACCATACCCCCATCCACCTCCTCACAATAAAAAAAATGCGCCCCTCGACGACAAGAACTCCAACTTCGACGACGCTATTCCTTCTCCTCCACCTCCTCCCCTGTGCCGTTTCGTTCGTTTCCCTCCCTTCCCACCCCTCCCCCTTACAACTCTCCCCTCCCCTCGTCCCTCTGTCCGGGTCGCCCACCCCCGGTTCCTCCTCCAGCACCCCTCTGTCCTCTGGTCTCCTTCTCTTCACCCCTTCAAAGAGACGTTTAGAACTAGGTGCCGAGTCCCAGGCGCTGTCTTCTTATCCGCAACCGCCCCCCCGTACCAACAGTGACTCCCTCGAAGCTTCGATTAATGCTCTCCTTCGGCGATCAAAGCTTCGCTCCCTCCTCTCTACCCCTCCAGTCTCCCCCCCAACAAAAGAGGCATCCTCAAGGATCCCTAGCACTGGAACGCGCACGTCGCGCTTCCTTTCTGGCTTAATAAGTAGCCTAGCGTGTGAGTCTGAACAAGTTGTTGTAACCTCTCTATGTCCGGATGATGATGATGATGATGACTCTTCTGGTGTATCCAGGGACCCTAGGCGTACCTCCCCCTACATCTCAACCTCAGACAAATCCAAATCGGAAACCTCGGCAGAAAAAGACTCAGCGGAAAAAGAAACCTCAGCAGAAACCTCTCCCACCAGAAACCCAAAAGGCAACAACAACAGCTGGGGCTGTAAGACGTATTCTTCGATCTTGATTTCATTTGAGCGCTTAGGCTTCAAAGTGATATCGATTGGTGGCCTCAGAGAGGTCGACTTCTTTTCGGTGGATTCTTCTTCTGAGAAGTCCTTTGGCCTGGGAGTGGGTCAGACAGTCTCCTCTTCCTTCAAGTTAATTGATGCTGACGGTTCCGGGGGTGTGGATGCTTCCGAGCTGTACTCTGCCATAATATCTGTCCTTGGGGTCGATGAGACGAAAAACGGCATAGGAGTGAACAATATCCGTTTCAACGTGCAAAGGTTGGCTGAGAACCTCATTGAACTTTACGGAGATAGGGTGATGACTTCGTCTGAGTTTGATGTGCTGGTGAACGATCTTCGACAGATACGGACGGAGGATGAGGGGCGTTTGAGGGAGGTGAAACGTCTAGAGGAAAACCGAAGGAGGTGGGACAAGGAAGTCTTCTGCGACGGCGAAGACGATTCTATATTTGGTGCCTCCCGATGGCAGACATTCTTCAAACAACTCCGGAGGGTAATGACGAGTTGGAGTCGGAGTTGGAGGGTGATACGAATGAAGACTAATTACTACGTGAAAAACAAATTTCTCAAAGATGACATTTGTGGGGTTGGCCCCGATTACCAAAACGACCAAAATGATGGAGATGACGAAGATTTTGGCGACATTGGAGACAGAGGGATGGACAGAGGGATTGGATCCATTGAGTTATCGTCCTTCACTGTGGACTTCCGTCAGCTATTTTTGGGCAATGTTCCTCTGCTGAAACGATGGCGACCAGGGGGCAATTTGATAACCACCCCCCTGACAGTTTCGGTTGCAGGCTCATTCAACCGCGCCGACATACTGACCTCTCCTTTGTTGCAGTCTGGTCTCAAGCGACTGGTCGCTCGAGCGTTTAAGGTGCGAGTACGTTCAGTTCGTGATTTTCTCGACGGTGCTGTATGGTTCGGAAGGACATGGGAATTGAACGCGCCAGATGCTCCGAGCGTGGTAATACCGGAATTTGATGACATTGAATTCGATGACAATAATAATATTGTCTTGAGTGGCCGTTTCATCGCTCGCGACCGCCCGGAGAATCCCACCATTGAGAATGCGTTCAAGTTGAGAACAAAGATTGGTACTCGCAAGGATGGGCAAATAATAGGCCTCGAGAATCCAGAAATTGCCATTGTAGTCGAGTGCCCAAGTAAGTGGGCAAAGAATATCCAATATACTTGCAAAAAGCTCGGTATCAGGCCTCCCAGACCTCCTCCCCCTATAGTGATATTCGTTCCTCTAGGCGAGAAGAAGCGTATGAGAGACAAGAATGAGGGAGGCTTCGACCTCGGCGCTGACAACAATGTTTCCGACATATGGATTGATGACGGGGCCCTCCGATTCAAGGTCTCAACTGTCCTACGGCCGGGAAAATTTTTGGGAAATCACTATTTGGCCTTCTCCGTGCCGATCAAGAAGTTCATTATCACCCTCGAGCGCGTCAAGAGCGGGATTCGATCAGCCCGAAAAAACAAGAGGTCGCAGATAACATCACGGACGACCAAATTAGATTACATTAAGGAAGTGAATACGAAGGATCCGAGTACGAATAGGAATGCGACAAAGATGGCGGCGGATGGAAAGCTGCGCTTGTTTTACCGCGGTTACAAACAATCGTCAAAAAATATCATTGGTGAGAGCGATAGCCAGAAAACCCCCACCCAAAAAGACGACAAGATCAACGGCAACGATAAGGGGAACAACGTTTTGGGCAAGTCGATAGTTGAATGGCTGGGGAGAGTCTAGTCTAAATATTTTGTCGGCAACAAAAACTCATTTTATAGCATTCACATGGCATTCATCTCACTGAAGTTAAACTGTCTACAGTTTCCCCTAACCACTCCAAGTTGAACTCTGAACTGACCCGCTTAAGCGTCCGCAAATCGTCCATAAAATCCCCCCGATCGATGTCACAAACAAGAGGAGCGCTGCTGTCACTTTGCAACTTCAAGCTCGTGGTTATCAGCCCCCCCCTCTTCGAGCACCTCAAATCCTGTACTTGATACTGTGCGCTCCTCTTTAGAACATTGTCTACCAATACATACTCGATGGTATCCATGTCGTACCCGCTAGCGCACTCAGGACACTCCCAAACCAGCTTCCCATCGACCTCATGGCTGTTGGCTGTGCACAAATTGAGATCATGACTACTATAACAATTCGAGCAAAAGTTTGTGTTGAGTACGAAGCTATTGCACGGCTGCTGCCATTTAGTGTCCTCTGCGTATTCTTGGACTCCGATCTGGGTTAGCAGACTTTTCCTCAGAACGTAAACCTCACTTGCCACAAGGCCATCCAGGGCCATAACTTTCATCACGCTTTTGACGAACTCCAAGCTCGGGTTGACGCTGTACAGATAGCTCCCGAGAAGCTGGGGGAATTTGAATCGTTGTCCGTTTTCATCGACCAACCTGTCGATTTCGTCGACCTGCCTTGTTAGCAATTCCGCAACAGATTTTGCAATGAAAGATTTCTTCAACCATTCCACAAATTCCACCTCAACAGCGCCCATCTCGTCAGGGCCCTCGTCGCCAGCTCCTTCCTCAACATCATCCTCTTGGTCCTCAACTCCGTACCGATCGATCGTATTGGGAGTTACGGGTCTCACTGGCTCCAATCGCGACTCAGGTGACTCTTTGACGGGAGTCGAACACTTCTGCGGTGTCATCGTAGCTTCGGCAGTGTTCCGTTTCTCGATCTTCTTCCTCGCACTCCTCAGTAGAGCTTGTTTCTTTTCGAAGGGAACTTTGCTAAATTTGGCCATAGTTGTGTAAAAATGGTTGTAGCTAGTGTCCCCATCCTCGGCCAAATACGCAGCAATGTTCCATTCCCCCGTCCACTTCACTGCCTCGACATCCCCATCGACGCCGAACTCCATCGCCCCATAATTATTCTCATCCAAGAAGACCAGATCGCTGTAGAACTTGCTTGTGTCGACCATAAGTTTGGCGAATTCTTCCCTCATCTTGATGGTCTTGAGAACAAATGAGCCGTACTCGACGGCCGCCTTGAGGTCATTCTTGGTGGTTGAGATGATAACCTTTGTGAAATCTGCGTACACGACATTCGCACCAAGCCGCCGGAACTCGGAGATGAGCATCCCGAACATTTTCTCCATCATACTGTGCAACACTCTCTTCAGTGCAGGATCGTGCAACAGCGATTCCGGCGCGCAGACCAGCCTGTAGCAGTGGCCGAGGATGTCATTCGCAATAATGCGATTGTTTCCCATTCCTTGCGCCTCAATGTACCACGTTTTAACCATCGCCTTAAGCAGCAGCATAGCCTGGTATACAGCCGTCGCATCTCCTAGGCTCCTCTTTTTGTTATCTTTTTCAGCATCCCCGGCTCCGCCGCTCTCCTTATTGATGGTGTTGAAAAGGCCGCTATCCACGTCCAAAGTCAACAGCGCCGCAATCGCGAGATGGGAAATGCTCATCTCCACACATACAGTTCTGAAGACCCCGGGCTGGACTACCTTTGGCATCTCTTCCTCGTCAGCCCACATGTAACTATTATCGATAACACCGTAACCCAGGTCAGGTTTGCCGGCATTGCTCGCCCAGCTGAGGCACCGCTGTTTTCTCAGCTGTCGAGCAAAGAATGTATCGAAAATACTACAGCAACTATCGCTGCCGAGGTTTCCCAAGGGAATGTTAGCGTATCTACAATAGTGCACTCTCTCGGGATAGTCTATGACCAAATTCATCAAGAAACTGGTGAGGGCATTGTCCGCAGCCTTCTTTTCCCACTGGAAGGCGGGCAACGCGTGGTTCTCCAGTAAGTTCTGGAATGGAGCAACGGGGAAGCTGTTAATGCCACTCATTTTCTTGCAGAGCGTGGCCAACGGTTTACTGCAATCGGTCAGCACTACAGTCGGTCCTGCCTTCTTTTGGGAATACTCGCTGAGACTTCTGCTCGCGAGATCGAAGGCCTCCTGTTCAGTCCCGACGTAAACAACCTCAAAAACACACTCAGACTCAAGGTTGAGCTTTGCGTAGTCACCTGACCCCTCAGCGTCGCTCATTAAATCGGCGAACTTATTCTTGAGATATTTGGTTGAGACGTCGTTGTCCACGTTCTTCTTCAGGTTATTTTTGTGTAAAAACATTTGGACCTTCGACGATAAGTCGATACTCTGGGTTCCTTCGTCGTCCACGTCGCCTGTATTATTCAAGTAGAACAGCGCAACAACTCCCCTACCCGACTGCTTCGTGAGTTCGTCCTGCAGCGCTTTCAACCTCTTGCTGATCTTCTTTCCCCCTTTCTGCTGCTGCAAAAGTTTCTGCTGCTCCTTCTCCTGCTCCTGGCTGAGGGTACCGCCAGTCGACGACTGAAACAAATAAATTTGCTTGAGCTGAGCAGCTTGGGCAGAAAGGTATGGGTTCGAGGGCTTGCTTACTCGCTCGAGATCTCCGAGCGCGTACGCCTTACTGGCCTCAACCTCCTTCCTTCTGTACCTGCTCACTTGGCTGACGCACCCAAGCTGGGTCAGGACACTAAAAGAGAGCGGCATTTTGGTCTCATACACTCCCTCGATAACATCATTGTCGAAACTTCTTGGATCATTCAGGTTCTTCTGGAAGCGATGTTCGGGCATTGTGACCTCGTACAAGTTGGTAGCCTCTCGGGCGTGCGGCAAATCGCGTTTAACGTTTTTGTAACCCGCAGTCCTACCCTGGCTCCTGTTGCAGTCGATGTAAATCGTGCGGGGCACGGTGAAGCTGACTCGCTGGATCTTGTCATTGTTGATCATGACCCAAGCAAAGAACTCTCCAGGCGTGTCGAACGACTCCCTGATCTCGATCACGTGCCACTCGCCGTGCGTTAAGGTCTGCGCTGCGTCCTTCAAGTACCCTGCCACACCACCACCTAGTTTAACTTTCTTTCCTCCGTTAGCAAGCTCCGAGTTAAGGTCTCGTGCGAAGGAGCTTCGGGACCTGCGCTCTTCGCGCCGCTTCATTCGCCACTGTCGTTTGCGCTGATTCAGCCAGCTGTCGAAGCTGTCCTTGGTGACCTCTGAACTATTAAAGTCGAGGTTGACCTTCTTCTCCGGGGTGATAGTGGTAGCTGTGCTGCTCACAGTGCCACTCTTCACTTTTAGTTTCTTCCGCTTGGTTCGGCTGTGGACCACAGGGCGGTTAGGAGCTGCCTTGTTGCCCCCGAACAGAGTGTCTTCGATGTCGCCAAGCTCTGGCTCAGATGAGGAGCCTGCATCTCCCTCCAGGGCATCGCCTGCGTCGACATCGTCGTCGTCAGAATTAACTGCCATCTTGTTCGATATTGAGCCCGTGATGGATGATTTGCTGAACGTGGCCTTAACTCCGTCGTCCAGCTTCGTGAACATTGACGTGATGGACTTCTGCTTGAAAGAATCCTTGTTCCTCCTGACGACCTTGGTAAGCCACTCCGGGTGAACAACTCGAGGACACGGATTATCCACATTTTGTAAGGCCGCAGGGATGGTGATGATCTTCTGAATCGTCTTGGCGAGACGATCGCGGTAGTAGTCCCAGTCCAATATGCTGCGGATGTCGAATTCCACCATGCCGGCGTCCTTGAGCCAACGTCGCAGGTAAGTCTTCATGACGGCCGGCTCCGCACGGAATATGGCCACGGGAATCGCGCGATCCGTCACGGGTGCGCCGTAGGGCCGCTCCGCGATGATAAATTTGCAGTTGAGCCCTTTGTCCTGAATCATTTCTTTGCCAAGGAATTCTCCCAGCCTCCGGGCTGTTGTCAGCGACGTCCCCTTCTGATCCCCGTAGTCCTCCAGCGTGCGGGACATGCTCCGGTTCTCGCTAATAAGCTCAAACAACTCGTCCGTGTCTAATGATTCTCCCTGCGTGTCAATGACATCAAGCCAGTGGTTGGCAATCTGGGCCACCGAGTCATAGCAAGTCTCCAAGCTGTCACCGTCCAAAAAGTGCTTAAAAATCTCGCCCTGAAACGCCTTGATGAGCTCGAGCTCCCCCCTCCTCTTCAACTCGAATCCCTTCAGCTCACTCAAGCCGCCTTTCATGTCGAAAACGGCGTATCGCTTCTTCAAGAGCTTTCCCTCCTCAGTAGACGCCGGCAGAATCATGGCCTTGTAGGGACCATCAACCTCGAAGTAAATACTGCACTCGCTGCGCGTGGTGTAGGCCCGTGACTTCTTGCTTTTCAGAGATTGGTACTGGTGGTTGCTGTAATTCTCCGCCACATCACTATTCAACATGCAGCAAGGGTACTCGAGCTTAAGCTTCTTGCCGTTCTTGGCAATGAAGGTAAATTTATCGGGAAAAGACTTTGGCAAAATGCACCAAATTCCATCCGTGTCGAGCTCCAACGGGCGGCCGATCTGTTCCACGAGCTCGCGCGCCTGGGTGATCAGGTTCGCTCCCGTCAGCGTAACAATCCCGGCCATTTCCATGGACCGCCAGCGAGCACCCTTACGCATTACGTAGCCGTAGAAAGAGTTCAGAATGCACTTATGGGCCACCTGTAGACTGTCGTTGACGAGTGCCTTATTCGCTGCCATTTTGTAAGCGGCAATATCGCCGCTTACGTCCGCTTGCGCCTTCTTTATGTTCCACTCTTTCGTCGCTTTCTTGAGCTTGTAGCGGGTATCGCGGAAGTTTCGCACGGTCTCAATGTAAAAGTCGTTCTCGCGCATGCAGACGGTGTCCTTCCGGATTTCCTCCTTGGTAACCTTGGTCTTCTTGTATACCTTGTGACTGTACTGTTTCAATCGGGAGGCAACAATCTTGGCTTGCTCATGCTTGTCATGCTCGTGGAAGGGCCTCCCATCAACAACCTCGTACTGAAGCTGGCTCAGTGCACGGTCGTACTCCGTCTTCGATGCAGGGTTGTAGTCCCCCCTCCAGATCCACTCCATTTGGCGCTTGCATTTGTTCTCCTCCTGGTTGAAGTCGCACGCGGCACAGGTGGCCTCATCGACTATGGCACCTGGCTGGAGGCGGTTCGTCAGAATGATGTTTGGGTACATAGCCCCGACATCTAAGTGATAGATATAGGGCTCCTCCTCTCTCACAGGTTTGTCTCTTAGGAGCTCCAGGGCCTCGACGATCTCGCATCGAACTTCGTCGTAGTTGACAATTTCAGTCTTATCGTAAGCGTTGTCTCCGTCGCCCTCGACCTCGATGAAGAAGGAGAGGTCCCTGTCGATGTTGTCGATGAGCTTTTGAAGGGCACTCGGGACCAGGTTGAATTTGTTCTTGATGTCGTCTCGGTAGACGCCCGTTTCGAGGCACTCCACGTGGCCTCCGATGTAGGTCTCAGCCTCCACCAAATGGCCGTTGTGGAACTTGGTCAAGGGGTCAACGTGCTTGTTAGGGCAGATGATGTTTCCCTTGAAAGCCTCCACTTGAAGAAGAGACTCGCACAGCGTGCCGCTGCCCTTCCTCAACACATCCTCTGGGTTCATGGGGATCAAAGTGCACAGAGAAAAGATGAACAGGTGAACGTACTGGTCGTACAGATAGTACGTGGCCACGGCGTCACTGACAGAGTACGACGCCATGTGGACGGGCCGCTCCCGGGCGAACCGGACCATGTCCTCGGGGTCGATCTCCACGGGATCGTACTTCAACTTCGCCTTGGTGACCGCCTTGAGGCCCTGGGATCCTTGGGGCAGGTAGCTGTCGCGGCGGACCCAGCTAAATGCGTCCATGTGAACGCAGCACCTCCCTCGATATTCCTCCCCATTGCTTCCCCCTTGTTTTTCCACTCCGAGCTCCTTGGCCATGGACAGCCCCATCTTCTCAGCCCTGGTCTCCAGGAAGGGCCAGTCGAAGAAGTCTCCATTGTAGGTGACGATTACTTGGGGCCGGAGCTCCTGCACGTGTGAGAAGAAGCGGCGGATCAGATCCTCCTCTGATTTCTCGTTGAAAATTTTGAAAGGCCCCGGGAAGGCCGGCTTGGGGTTGTACTCGAAGTCCTCGATGTCCTCACTGACAATGTCGCGGCTGATGATTAGGTATCCCTGGCCGTCGATCATGTAGGAAATCATGTAAATCTCGTCGTTCTCGGCGTTGGGGAACTTGAGGGCGGCCTTAGTACACTCGATGTCGAAGGCCAGGACCTTGGGCTTGGCCACATCGTCCGTGGAGGAGAGAGTCAGGGAAACGTTCTTGTTCTCGATCTCAAGAACCTCGTAGAACTTTCCGGCCCTGATGTCCATGTCGATGCATGTCCTGACGAGGAAGGGTACATCGTACTCTCTGATGTCGCAGAGGAGGTCCATTACGTTGTTGTTGTTGTTGCTGCTGTTGTTGTTGATGTTACTATTGCCTTCACTGGATCCCGATCCGTTCGATCCTTTCTCCATCTGTCGCCGGATTACGGGGAGGAGTTCCCGACGGACCTCCATCAGCTCGCTCACGTTCAGGAACGACAGCTTCATGTAAGTGCGCTTCTTACCGCTGAGGTGGTTTGACATATCGAGGTCCTCCTTTTTACACTCGTCCACCTGGATGTTCTGGGACTGGAATCGGCGAAGGAGGAAGGTCTTGGCGTCGGGAATGTACGAGTCGTCGGACAGAGCCACGTAGAAGTACGGTCTGTAGTATATTGTGGATTTGAAAGTCTCCCTGGTTTGAGTGAGGAAGTAGAGATCCAAGCCGGATTGGCTGTTTCCGTCAGTTGTAGGGGTGGTCTATGTTTGTGTTTGCGTTTGTGTTTTTGCAGTGATGGTTTAGTTATTTGAGTTATTGTTATTGGTGTGGTTAGTCTTTGCTTTGTGAAATGCAAATACAGATACAAATACAAATACAAATACAAATACAAATACAAATACAAATACAAATACAAATACAAATACAAATACAAATACAAATACAAATACAAATACAAATACAAATACAATACAGACACAAAAACAGACGCAATGACATCCTCGTGAAGTCAGCCTTCCGTGACGCCTTTCGCAAATCCTTCACAAATCCTTCACAAATCCTTCACAAATCCTTCACAAATCCTCACAACCCCACTGCGCCCACTCACCGTCTGAACCATGTTAAATAGCCAACCCTCCCTTGTCTGAGGGCCTAAACTCGCATTGATCTCCTTTCCGCCGAATCTCTCGTAACCGAAACGCGAGTCGAGCGCTTCGCCCGCCCGGCGCCGCGACTCGCGCTGTTGAGCGAGCCAGTCGTCCTTGTCGGATTGCGAGAAGGTGGAGGTGTTTTCACTAGAGTATCCACGGTTGCTGGACCGGGCAGCTCCCATCTGTCGTTGGTACGCTGACTGGCTGTTACCCTTTCTCATAGCTTGTCCAAAGACGGCGCCATTGCTGCTGTTGTTGTTTCCCGGTTTGTAACGGCTCATACTGTCAAAAAACTTGGCTGCTAAGTTTTGGCGCTTTCTTCGTGAGGTTTGTCGGTTTCAAGGTTTTCTGGATAGTTTTCGGCAGTAAAAAGGTCAGCCGAAGGTAATTGTTGAAGCTAAGCGCCTAGAATCACTGTTTTAAATTGGTTTAAGTTTGCGTGTTGTACTAGACTAACAAACGATCCATCATGTGGGAGCACAAAAATTGCCCCCTCCGACCAACGACACCAAATACAACGCCTTCCTATTAATTCGTGTTTCGCAACCCAAGTGAATTCCCTTCTGCTGCAGAGAGGTAGGATGATATTTGACAGACCCGGAGGGTGGTACCACCCCAGTAAACTCATATTTCGTTTTGAGTCCCCTCTTCATTTTGAGTAAGCCCTCCCCCCACCACACTAACCCTATCCCCTCGCAGGTCGAAAAGAATGAGCAACGATGATGGTCAGCTGGAAGACCGTAAAGATTTCTCGGCTGATGTAGAGAAGGCACTCCCCGAGAGCACGGCGCTTGCAAAATCGGATTTGTCTTCGGCCGTGGATTTGCTTATGGCGCTTGAAAAGAAATGCAGGGTGGGAAACGATATTGCGAGCCTCAAGAAGGTGTGTGAGCACGCAGTAAAGGTGTGCGCTGAGGTTGGTGACTGGGATAAGATGGTGCATACGCTCAACTTTGTGGCTAAAAGGAGGAGTCAGAAGAATGGTGCTATTGGGGAGGCTGTGAAGGAGGGGATGGCTTGGATCGAAAAGTGCCCGGAATCAAATGACAAGAAGAAGGTGAGTTCCGTTATCCTGATTTTAGCAACTTTTCGCTTCTATTCTCTGGCTCCCTCCCGCTTTGCTTTTCTTTTCCCCTTCAGGCAGAAAGAAAATGCTCACACGCATTTTTCTTGCTCCCTTGACTCAGAAATTGGTGGTGTGTCTCCGCGAAATTACAGACGGTCGAATTTTTGTGGAGGCGGAAAGAGCTCGGCTGACGAAGCAACTAGCAGACATGCTGGAGGGGGAGGGTAATATTGTTGAGGCAGCAGATGTGATTCAGGAGGTTCATGTGGAGACGTTTGGATCTCTCTCAAAGCTTGAAAAGGTGGAATTCATATTGGAGCAGGTGAGTTGAGTGGTTTCCGGTGGTGTCCCGGGGGGGGTTCCCTGAAAGATATCATGTTTGTGTCACACTTGTCGATTTGATGTTTCACGTACCCGTCGATTTGTCGATTTGATGTGTCGCGTACTCGTCCATTTGATTTCTCACTCCCTCTTGTCTTAATCCACCAATTGAACCACAACGTATCTCGGCGAAGGTCCGGCTTGTTCTTGCCAAGAAGGATTGGATTCGCGCATACATTGTGAGCCAGAAGATTAGCAAGAAGGTGCTGGAGGAGGCCAAATTTGCACAACTGAAGATTCGATACCACCGCCTCATGCTCGAGTATTACCGGCACGAAAAGAATTGCTTCGAGCTCGCTAAGGCGTACCACCAGATTTACAAGACTCAGAAGGGCTCTGAGGAGAACACCACTGTTGAGGTTTGGGGGGAATCGTTGAAGAGTTTTGTGTATTTCCTTATTTTGAGCAAACACAGCAATGAGCAGCAGGATTTGCTCCACCGCTCGCTAACCACTGAGAAGGAGAGTCTCCTGCAGATCCCGGAATTCCACGCCTGTCTGAATCTCTTCACCACCAACGAGATAATTCCCTTTCCTTTTTTGAACCAGGGGACGCTCGAGGACCTGCCCGCTCGCACAGAGAATGGTGAGGAGTTGGCGGCGCATTTTGCTACAACCTTGCACCAGCGTGTCGTGCAGTACAACATCCGGGTGGCGGCCAGCTGTTACACGAGGGTCACAGGAACTCGTCTTGCTCAGCTGCTGAGTTTGGAGGGCGGGGTGCTAGAGCGGGAGCTCAGCGCCATGGTCAGCGATGGGGATCTCTACGCGAGGATCAACCGGCCCAGTGATATTGTCTGTTTTGAGAAATCCAAGAGTCACGAGGAGCGACTTTCGGAAGTGGGAAGTGATCTGGATAAATTGCTCAGTCTCTGCAACGATACTACTCATCTCATCGCCAAGGAGATGGCCAGGTGAAGGAATAAGCGATGCCGTCAATAAAATGCCTGAACTGTAGTGTGTTTTTGCCATGACAAATTCTCTCCTTTTGCAACTTGCTTATTGAACAAATGTATCCCACCTAATGAGAGTAGAAGGAAAAAGGAAAAACTTTTCTCGCTCCTTGCGAACAGATCAAAACTTTGAAAAAAATTGAAATTTCGTTTACTTAAATACATTTTTGATATACAATTTTCTTTAATATATATTATTTATATATTTATTATGACTTTTTTGAATTCAATAGTTTTCAATAAATTAACGAATTTTATTATTTTTTGATAGTAATAATAAAGTTTTTGAATATATAAATTTTAATATATTAAATAAAATTATTTAAATTTTTTTATCTATTCTATATAATTATCTTAATAAACAATATCATAAAAGAAAATTTGCATTCAAAAATGTATTTAAGTAAACGAAATTTCAATTTTTTCACTTAGTCGAAACCACTAGCGAAACCACTAGTCGTTTATTTATTTTTTATTATCTAACAGTTGTTTTTTTGTTAAAGTAAAGTTATTTAGTCGTTCGTATCGTGTTGTAGTGGTAACGTGGCCCGTAACCTAGTCTGTTGCCGTGGCGGTGAGTGTAAAATAAATAAAACTCCTCCTGGATGGC